>OBKM01000041.1_pt1 | contig 50317 bp, 34 predicted proteins | sample 1519691 | NCBI WGS metagenome assembly OBKM01 (sample SAMEA37050418, study PRJEB22526) | metagenome | biome: saline pan; feature: lake; material: water | place: Egypt | collected 2015 | depth 0.5 m
GTCGAGTGGGACATGGTCCACTATGACGTGCAGCTGCTGGGCGGCATCGTGCTGCACCAGGGCCGCATCGCTGAGATGAAGACGGGGGAAGGAAAGACGCTCGCCGCGACGCTGCCGCTGTATCTGAACGCCCTCGCGGGGCGCGGCGCCCACCTCGTCACCGTGAACCCGTACCTGGCGGAGCGCGACGCCGAGTGGATGGGGCCGATCTTCGAGTTTCACGGCCTGACGGTCGACTGCGTCGATCGCTACGACCCGCACTCGGAGGGCCGCCGCGAGGCGTATGAGTGCGACATCACGTACGGCACCAACAACGAGTTCGGCTTCGACTACCTGCGCGACAACTCGTTCGTCGTGCGAGAGGAGCAGCTCGTACAGCGCGGCCACCACTTCGCCATCATCGACGAGATCGACTCGGTCTTGATCGACGAGGCGCGCACGCCGCTTATCATCTCGGGTCCGGTGCCCGATCCGAAAGACGACAAGTTCGCCGAGCTGCGCGACCCGGTCGAAAAGCTCGTCCAGGCCCAGAAGCGCCTCGTGGCGAAGCTCGTCAAGAAGGCGCGGCACCACCTGGAGGAGCGCGACAAGGCCAAGGAGGAGGGCGACGGCTCCGAAGCGCAGCGTCACGAGGACGAGGCCGGGCTGGCCCTCCTGCGTGCCACGCGCGGGTATCCTAATAACAAGCAGCTAAAGAAGTTCTTGCAGGAACCCGGCGTCGAGCGACTGCGCCAGCAGACCGAATACTTCTACCTCCAGGAGAATGCCAAGCGCATGCCGGAGGTCGACAAAGAGCTCTACTTCGCCGTCGACGAGAAGAAGCGCTCCATCGAGATGACCGACAAGGGGCGCGAGTACATCGGCAAGATCATGGGCGAGGACAAAGACATGTTCGTCCTGGTCGATGTCGGCGAAGAGGTCGCCCAGCTCGAAGAGGAGATCGAGCAGGAGAAGCAGGAGCTCGAAGAAGAGCTTGCCGAGCGCGACGACCTCGACGAAGAGAAGCGCGAGAACAAGCTCATGAACGACACGCGCCTCCTCGACAAGAAGCTCGAGGAGCGCAAGCGCGAAATCTACAACTCGTACTCGGAGCGCGCCGAGCGGCTGCACGCGATCGAGCAGCTCCTAAAGGCGTTCACGCTCTACGAGAAAGGCACCGAGTACATCGTTCAGGACGGCAAGGTCCAGATCGTCGATGAGCACACGGGCCGCGTCATGGAGGGGCGCCGCTACTCGCAGGGGCTCCACCAGGCGCTAGAGGCGAAAGAAGACGTCGAGGTCCAGGCGTCCACGCAGACCTACGCCAAGATTACGCTCCAGAACTTCTTCCGGATGTACGACAAGCTGTCCGGCATGACCGGCACGGCGAAGACGGAGGAAGAGGAGTTCAAAGAGATCTACGACCTCGACGTCGTAGTCGTCCCTACCAACGAGCCTGTGCGCCGCGAGGACAAGGACGACCTCGTCTTCCGCTCGCGCCGCGAGAAGTACAACGCGATTATCGAGAAGATCAAGGAATACAACAAGCGCGGGCAGCCGGTGCTGGTCGGGTCGGCCTCGGTCGAGGTGTCCGAGCAGCTGAGCCGCCTCCTCAAGCGGGAGAATATTCCCCACAACGTGCTCAACGCCAAGCAGGAGCGCGCCCAACAGGAGGCGCAGATCGTTGCTGAGGCTGGGCAGAAGGGCTCGGTCACGATTGCGACCAACATGGCCGGCCGCGGTACGGACATCAAGATTACCGACGAGGTGCGCGAGCTCGGCGGACTGGCCATCATCGGCTCGGAGCGCCACGAGAGCCGACGCATCGACCTGCAGCTGCGCGGTCGTGCGGGCCGTCAGGGCGATCCCGGCGAGAGTCAGTTCTACGTCTCGCTCGAGGACGACCTGATGCGCCTCTTCGGCTCCGATCGCATCGCGAAGGTGATGGATAAGCTCGATCTCGAGGAGGGCGCCGTCATCACGCACCCGTGGATCAACAAGAGCATCAAGCGGGCGCAGTCGAAGGTTGAGCAGAACAACTTCGCGATTCGTAAGCGCCAGCTCGAGTACGACGACGTGCTCGACTCCCAGCGCGAGGTCATCTACACGCGCCGCCGGCAGGCGCTCGAAGGCGAGCGCTTCCACGGCCAGATCCTGTCGATGCTCTATGAGCTCGTGGAAGAAATCGTCGAGCGCCACTACGGCGAAGGCGACATCGAGGGGCTCCGCGAGGAGCTGCTCCGCCGGCTGGCGTTTGACTTCGATATCGACCGTGAGGAGTTCGTGCGCATCGGTGAAGACGGCGTCGTAGACCGCGTCTTTGACGAAGCGGTCGAGTACTATAACCGCAAACGCGAGACGCTCGCCACGCCGTTCCACGAGAACCTGAGCCAGCTCGAAGCCGACCGCGGCGAAGAAAACATGCCGACGCGCGTGTTTGTCGACTTCACCGACGGCAACCGGCTCGTCCGTGCGCTGGCGGAGGTTGACGACGCGCTCGAGACGAACGGGCAGGAGATCAACGATGCCCTGGAGCGTACGGCGATGCTGACCATCATCGACGAGAAATGGACGGACCACCTCCGCGAGCTCGACGAGCTCAAAGAGGGTATCGGCCTGCGCTCGTACGGCCGAAAGGACCCCGTCGTCGAGTACAAGATGGAGGCGTACCAGTATTTCGCCCAGATGATGGAGGAGATCGGCGAAGAGGTTGTCTCGTTTGTCTTCCGCGCAGGACCGGTCGTGGACGAAGCCGAAGAAGCCAAGCAGACGCAGACGCCGGCTGGTCGCCTCGATCCGAACCAGGCGCAGACGCAGCACGACTCGGCGCAGCCCTCGTACAGCGTGGACACGAGCGGCGACGGACAGCAGCAGGGCAACGAAGCCGCCGATCGCGACCCGTCGGTCGAAAAGAAAGAGCCCGTCGTCGTGGCCGAAGAGCCGGGGCGCAACGACAAGGTGACCATCCGCAACAACTCCACCGGTGAGACGGCCACGCTCAAGTACAAGTACGCCAAGAAGAAGCTGGACAAGGGGTGGACCATGATCGACGCCCCGACGATGGACAACTGATGGAATGTCGAATTGCGAGTGGCGAGTGTCGAGTGGGGAAACCCGCACCGATCACTCAACATTCGTAACTCAACATTCGAAACTCGCAACGTGCCATGCTGCGCTCGCTCTACGTCCAGGACTACGCGCTCATCGAGGAGCTCGACGTCGAGTTCGGAAGCGGGCTCAATATCATCACCGGTGAGACGGGGGCCGGCAAGTCAATTCTGATCGGGGCGCTGAGCATGATCCTGGGCGATCGCGCCTCGACCGACTCCATCCGGTCCGGAGCGAAGAAAGCCGTTATCGAAGGCATTTTCGATGATGCTGACACCGAGCGCGTGCGCGGTCTACTCGAAGAGAACGCCATCGAGACGGACCCGCTTCCGCGCATCATCCTGCGCCGCCAGATTCGAGAGCACGGGAGCCGCGCGTTCATCAACGACACGCCCGCCACGCTCGACGTGATGCGGGACGTGGCGGCGGAGCTCATCGACCTGCACGGGCAGCATGAGCATCAGTCCTTGTTGCACACGGAGACGCACCTGCGGCTGCTCGATAGCTTCGGCGGGCTCGGCAACCTGGTGGAAAACTACAAATCGCACCGCGAGCGCGTTGCCGAGCGGATCGAGAAGCGCAATGAGCTCGCCGCGCGCGAACGAGATCTGGAGCAGGAGCGCCAGCTCTACGAATTCCAGGCGGAGGAGATCGACGCGGTCGACCCGCAGGAAGGAGAGGAGGAAGAGCTCAAGGCCGAGCGGCGCGTGCTCGAAAACGCCGAGCATCTCTACGAGTCGACCATGCGGCTCTACGAGATGCTCTATGAGTCGGACCACGCCGTGCACGACCAGATCGTGGTCATCCGTAATGAGCTGCAGGACCTCGCCCGCATCGACGATACGTTTCAGGAGCAGCTCGACGAGATCGAGTCAGCGCAAATCGTCATCTCCGAGCTGGCCAGCTTTCTTCAAAATTACAACGCTCATATCGAGTTCGATCCGGAGCGGCTTGAAACCATTCGCAACCGCATCACAGAGCTCGAGAAGCTCAAGCGTAAGTACGGCGGTACGCTGGAGGCCGTGCTAGAACACCGACGGAAAATCGGCGAGCAGCTGGAGCTGGCGACCGACTTCGAGGGGGCCCTCGAGCGGCTCGATGAAGAGATCGCCGAGGCGCAGTCCGACCTCACGGACGCTGCCGAGCGGCTCTCGGCCAAGCGGAAGGAAGTGGCCGAGCGCATCGAGTCGGCTATTATTGAGGAGCTCAAGACGCTGGGCATGCCGAACAGTCAGTTTGAGGTGCGTTTCACTCGAGAGGAGAGTGAGGACGGGTGGGTGGCGCCAGAGGGCAATGACGGCCCGCGGTATCGCGCGTTCAAAGAGGGAATGGATCGGGCAGAGTTCTACATTTCCACGAACGTGGGCGAGGAGCCCCGGCCGCTAACCGAGGTTGCGTCGGGCGGCGAGATCAGCCGCATTATGCTTGCGCTCAAGACGATTCTCGCCAAGAGCGAGCGACTGCCGATCCTGGTGTTCGATGAGATCGACAGCGGTATTTCCGGAGACATGGCGCGCCGCGTGGGCGAAAGCATGTACGACCTGGCCAGCTACCATCAGATCATTGCTATCACGCATCTCCCGCAGATCGCGGCGCTGGGCGATGAGCACTTCCGCGTCGCCAAGCACGTGGAGGGCGGGCGCACGAAGACGCGCATCGAGCGTCTCTCAGAAGACGAGCAGGCCGCACAGGTCGCCACGCTCATCAGCGGAACGGAGATCACCGACGCCGCCCTCGAGAACGCGCGCGAACTGATGAGTGCTGGAAATCGGGAAGAGTAGCCCGATGGGAAGCGCGCGAATGCGGATGGCGCAAGCGTCTCTCAAACGGGTGGGACCTCTGGCTACGGGGGCGCGTCTCTTATCTCTTGAGCCTTCGGCCCCTCGCCCTACAGCAAAGCTTGTTTGAGGGGTTCATGGGACGTTGGGCCCTACCTACTCCAACCATAGCCCATCATCCATCGAATTAAACAGCTCCTAAAGGCCCGAAAGGCGCTTGCGCTTGGGCTAAACGATGTCGTTTTTAAGGGCGTAATTCCAGCCGTTCCCAATCTCGGTTCCGCACGTCCATTTATCATCGAGTCTAGAGCACTTATGGCCCAGAGGAAACAGCCCACCAAGATTGAATTTGGCACTGACGGGTGGCGTGCCGTCATCGCTGATGACTACACGTTCGATAATCTGGAACGCGTCGCCCGCGCCACCGCCCAGTGGTTAAAGGACGATTACGGAGGCATGCCGTCCGTAGCGCTCGGGCATGACACTCGGTTCCTGGGCCCGGAGTTTGCCGAGCTTGCCGCTCGCGTACTGGCCGCTGAAGGTGTGCACGTGACTATGCCTAAGTCCTTCGCTTCTACGCCGGCCATCAGCTGGGCAACGCAGGCTAAGGGGTGCGATGCCGGAGTCGTCATCACCGCCAGCCACAATCCGCCGGTGTACAATGGGTACAAGATTAAGGCGCACTTTGGCGGACCAGCACCGCCAGACATGATCGCTTCGGTTGAAGAGAATACAACGGTTGTGCCTGCCGCCCACTCCGAGCCTCTGCCGTCGTTCAAAGATCTAGAAGCTGACGACCGCATTTCCGTTGAGGACATCGTCGCAGCCTACCGGGCCGATTTGCGAGAGAAGCTCGATATCGAAGCGATTCAGGAGGCTGGGCTCACGATCGCCCACGATGCCATGCACGGGGCAGCGATGGATCTCGTGACCGAATTGATAGGGAGCGATCAGGTGGTCGAGGTTCGCCACGACCTCAACCCAGGCTTCGAAGGGCAACCCCCCGAGCCCATCGAGCGGAACCTGTCTGAGCTCTCTGAAGTCGTGGTGGAAAAGGGGTGTGATATGGGCCTCGCCAACGATGGCGACGGCGATCGCGTCGGGCTCTTTGACGAGGAGGGCAACTTCGTGAGCTCGCATCGGATTCTCGCGCTCCTCGTAAAATACATGCATGAGGAGCGTGGGCTCGGCGGGCAGGTGGTGAAGACCTTCTCTACGACGCACATGCTTGATAAGATGTGCGAAGCGTACGATCTTCCGCTGGAGACGACTCCCATCGGATTCAAATACATCGCCGACAAGATGGCGAGTGGGGACGTGCTCGTCGGCGGTGAAGAGTCAGGAGGCATTGCCGCGAAAGGGCACATTCCTGAGCGTGATGGCATCTACATCGGCCTGCTCATCGCGGAGATGATGGTCAAGCGAGGCAAGAAGCTTTCCGAGCTCGTGCAGGAGCTTTACGATGAGTTTGGGCCGCACCACGCTTACCGAAACGACATCCACATCACGGAGGACCAGAAGCGTGACGTTCTCAGTCGGCTCGATGACGAAGGAGGGCTCGACGAGGTGCTCGGTCACACGGTCCAGCGCGTCGAGACGCTCGACGGCTTCAAACACATTACCGATGAGGGATGGCTACTCATCCGACCATCCGGCACGGAACCCGTGCTACGCGTCTACTCGGAAGCTGAGACGACGGGAGCGGCCGAGGCACTGGTCAAAGATGCCACCAGACAGCTTGGGCTTGACGGGGCTGGGCACTAAGCGGCTGGTGAATGGTGAGTGGTGGTTGGCGAGTGGCGAATGGTGAGTGACGAGGGGCGAATTGCGATTGGCGAATCGCGAGGGGCAGGTACGTGGTGCGTTGCCAACAGGGAGGAGAAGAGCCAATCGGAAGGGGGCCTGCCATACGGTGCGTGTGCCCACTGGACTGGCCCACTGGACTGTAACAGACTCGCCAGGTCATGTCACTCACTACCAATCGCCACTCGCCCTTCACTCATCACTGCGCCCCAATCACTCATCTCTCCGTCTCCAATGCGATCATCCATGCGATGCGGACCGCTGTTGGTGCTACCCGTGTCCGGGGCACCTTGGGGGAGGCAGAGGGCCCAACAGCTGGCACCTCCCCGCTGGTTACTGAAAACTGATCCCTGCCCCTGCTCACCTACCGCTGCTCCGTATCGGCAAACTGTCGGCCGAGGCGGGCGCAGAGGTCTTCGAGGTGCTCCTGGTCCGTTTCATTGAAGGCGGCGAGCGCGTCAGAGTCTACGTCGAGGACAGCCAGAAGGTCGCCCTCGGGCGTGAGCACGGGCACGACAATTTCCGACTGCGTTGTGGAGGAGCACGCGATGTGGTCGGGGAACTGCTCGACGTCCGGCACGAGCTGCGTCTCCTCGGTGCGCGCCGCAGCGCCGCACACGCCTCGGTCGAACGGGATGCGCAGGCAGCCGTGCGTCCCCTGGTACGGACCGACGACCAGCAGGCCATCCGACACGGCCCGGTAGAAGCCCGTCCAGTCGTAATAGTCGAACGTCTGGTGCAGTTCGCAGGCGACGGTCGCCATGGCGGCGATCCAGTCGCTCTCATCTTCGAGTAGGCTATCGATGCGTCTCAGAACGTCTTCGTAAGCCGCAGAGCGGTCGGTTGCGACATCGGGAGGCGTGGCCATGGGAAGGGGGGTGACTTAGAACCTGTTTCAATTTATGTCTTCGCGCTGCGAGCGGCCTCGATGGGCTCCAAATCGCCCCCAATCTCGGCCCGTAGCGCTGCTACGCCCCTCGACCGTGGTCCGATTTTCGCCACATCGCTGCTCGCTCTCGCCATCGAATCCAAAATCAAAACAGGTTCTTGGTGAGAGGGAGAGCGGAGGGGGGAGCAGTCGTCACTCCGTGACCTCGACCTTGTCTCCGTAAAACGCAACATGCTTTTCGATCTCCGAGGCTGCGTCTTTCGGATCCGGGTAGGTCCAGGCAGCGTTTTCGCTGCGCTCGTCGTTCACGACGACGTTGTAGTAGCTAGCCTGACCTTTCCAGGGGCAGGTCGTTTGATGGTCGCTCTCCTCGAAGTAGTCTTCGTTTAGAGCATCGGGCGGAAAATAATGGTTGCCTTCAAGCAACACGGTGTCGTCGGATTCGGCGAGTACGGTGTCTTTCCAGATGGCTTTCATGGGAGCTCGGAAGATGGTGATAGCTTACGTTGGTTAATTCTACGATCTAAGAACGCACAATATCATTCGAAGTTGAGAAGCAAAGCTAACATCCAGACGACAACCGCAGCGCGAAGTGTCCACGCTATCGTTCGGATCCAGTTGGTGGCGACCAGGCGCTGGTGAACGGTCGGCTTGAAGCCGTCCATCAGGCGCCCGTGCATCGGTCCTTGCAGAAGAGCTGTCGAGAGCCAGATCACGCCCAGCAGGCCCAGTCCTGTCCAGAGCAGCCAGACGGGAACTCCACCGGGTGGTTGCCAGACGAGCCAGAGCGCAGTACCGAGTTCGAGGCCCATCGCGGGCAGCACGATGTAGGTGATGCGACGCATGTGGGCCGTCTGAAAGGTAGTGTACGCCGCGGGGTCTACATAGCGGGCGAGCGGGTAATGAACGATTTGCACGACGAGGATAACGCCGAACATCGTAAAGGTGGCCGCGACATGGAGAATGAAAACCGTCATGGATGGGCGGGCGATGAAGGAGCGACCGAAGCGCGATCCTGGCAGATGGCTTCCGCGGCGGCGCGGCCGGAAGCAATGGCCCCATTCAACGAAGCGGTGTTGCGGTGGTCGCCGCAGACATACAGCCCTTCCTGGCGACGTGCACGTACGGGGCGCCGGGGTGGAGATAGAAATGGGGGCCGCTGCTCAGGGAGCGCATACGGAATACGGTACGTGCGCAGGTGATTCCACCGGCGGGCCGCTTCTCCGTACCAGTCGACCAGCTGGGTTCGCACCGCCTGCTCTAGAGCCTCATCCGACTCCTCAGGATCTCCAATGACCGCCACCGAAATCAGAGCGCGGTCATCGGGCGCGTAGGAGGGGGCGACATCCGATAGCACGCTGAGATTGTTAATTGGACCCGGGCCCTCGCCGTTTAGCACGAGGAGGGGATCGTCATGTGGTGACGAAGGTGCGGCGTAGTAGAGACACGTCGTTGAGCGACCCTTAGTCGGCGAAATGTCCCCTACGAGCTTCTGAGCCGCAGGCGCGTCGGTGGCGATGACAATCGAGGAGGCGTTCCAGGTCGTGCCGTCGTCCAGAACGACCTGCTGGTCTTCCACGGATCGGACCGCTGTGTTGAGGTGGATCGCGTCGTCGGGCACGTCCTCAGCCATCTGCCGTGGGATGGCCTCGATACCATCGGCTGGAAGCGTCGTCTCGCCTTCAGCGAACATCTTAAAGACGAACTCGAACATCCGGCTGGACGCCTGCAGCGTGCGATCCAAAAAGATGCCTCCGAGGAACGGTCGGAAGAATCGGTTTACCATCTGGCTAGAGAAGCTCCACCGATTCGTCAGGGCGTCAAGCGTCGTCGTCTCGTCACGCATCATCACTTCCCGGACCGACATCTGCGTCAGGCGGCGTCGGGCGCGAGCTACGCGCATCTTGTCGGAGAACGTGCCGATCGGCGACAGTAGCGTTGATAGCGCATCGAGCGGACGACTGAACGGGTCGCCGATCCGGTGGAACGAGCCGTCGATACGAACGAGGGCACCGTTGAAGTAGGCGTGGAGGTCGAGCGCGTCGTAGTCGAGCTCGCGCTGCGTCTCGGGGTATGCCGTGAGCAGCACCTGGTACCCACGATCAAGCTGAAAACCGTCCACGACGTCGGTGCGCACGCGGCCGCCGACGGCATCGGATTGGTCAACCAGTCGAAACGAAATGCCCTGGCGATGGAGGTGACGAGCACATGCAAGCCCAGCCAGTCCAGCGCCAACAATACAAACGTCGAAGTCAGACATGAGTCATAAGATAGTCGAAGGTAAGGAGAGAAAAGAATGCTAAGAGAACGAACAGAAAAAATCTATAGCATCCAACCTACGCGCGACGCCACCCAAAGATTGAAAGAAAGATGAAACTTATCAATTAGAGCTCCAGAGGCTTGGTCGGTAATGGCGTTGATGCGGACGCCCTGTGTTTCTACATTATTACATACAGCGTTTTGTCACGAATCTGGGAGGGCATCTATGGAAGCGAGGGACACAGTTCGAGCGCCGCGCGGCACGGAGCTGCACTGCAAGGGGTGGCACCAAGAGGGCGCCCTGCGCATGCTGATGAACAACCTCGACCCGGAGGTGGCAGAAAAACCGGAAGAGCTGATCGTCTATGGGGGCGCCGGTAAGGCCGCTCGCAGCTGGGAATGTTACCACGCCATCGTCGAGACGCTCCAGCGACTGGACAACGACGAGACGCTGCTCGTGCAGAGCGGCAAGCCGGTCGGCGTGTTTCAGACGCACAAGGAGGCGCCGCGCGTGCTCATTGCCAACGCCCACCTCGTGCCGCGGTGGGCGACGTGGGACGAGTTTCGGCGCCTGGAAAAGCTCGGGCTTACCATGTACGGGCAGATGACGGCGGGCTCGTGGATCTATATTGGCACGCAGGGCATCCTCCAAGGGACGTTCGAGACGTTCGCCGAGTGCGCGCGCCAGCACTTCGGCGGCACGCTGGAGGGGCGGCTCGTGGTGACGGCCGGGCTCGGCGGTATGGGCGGCGCGCAGCCCCTCGCGGCGACCATGAACGGCGCGGCCTTCCTGGGCGTGGAAGTCGACCCGGCCCGCATCGAGCGGCGCGTCGAAACCGGCTACTGCGACCGGATGGTCACCGACCTCGACGAGGCGCTCGACCTCGTGCTGCAGGCTAAGGCAGACGGAGAGTCGCTCTCCGTTGGACTCGTCGGCAACATCGCCGACGTGCTACCCGAGCTCGTGCGGCGCGACGTGGTGCCCGACGTGCTCACCGACCAGACTTCCGCCCACGATCTCCACGAGGGTTACATTCCGTCCGGCTACACGGTCGACGAGGCCGCTGCTTTCCGCGAGAGCGATCCGGACGGCTACAAATCGGCGGTGCTCGATTCGATGCAGACACACGTTCGCGCCATGCTCGATCTGCAGGAGGAAGGGACTGTTGCCTTCGATTACGGCAACAATCTGCGCGGGCAGGTTGCCGACCATCGAGGGATGGACGAAGCCTTCGACATGCCGGGCTTCGTGCCGGCCTTCATCCGACCGCTCTTCTGCCGCGGATCCGGGCCGTTTCGGTGGGCCGCGCTGTCGGGCAATCCTGAAGACATTGCCGTCACCGACGAGGCCGTGCTGGAGGCGTTTCCTGAGAAGGCATCGCTCCACCGGTGGATTCGAGAGGCGCAGGAGAAGGTGCGATTTCAAGGGCTGCCGGCGCGCATCTGCTGGCTCGAGTATGGAGAGCGAGCCGAGATGGGTGCCCGGTTCAACTGGCTCGTCGAGAAGGGCAAAGTCGACGCGCCTCTCGTCATCGGGCGGGACCACCTCGACGCCGGCTCTGTGGCCTCCCCCAACCGGGAAACGGAAGGCATGAAAGACGGCTCCGATGCCATCGCCGACTGGCCGCTTCTCAACGCTCTCCTCAACACGGCCTGCGGAGCGAGCTGGGTGTCGGTGCATCACGGCGGCGGCGTCGGGATCGGCTACTCCATCCACAGCGGCATGGTGTGCGTGGCTGACGGCACGGCCGCAGCCGATCGACGCCTGGAGCGCGTCCTCACCGCTGACCCCGGCTCGGGCGTCATGCGCCACGCCGATGCCGGCTACGAGAGCGCCATCGAGACCGCCAACGAGCGCGGCGTTGATCTGCCGATGATTGATTAAGAATGGGGGAGTGGGGGAAAGGAAGAGTGGGGGAGGGGAGAGGGTATGAGAGGAAGAGTGGAGGAATGGAAGAGTAGAAAAAACAGAAGAGGGAGGACGATGGCGATTCGGGACTATGAAGACCTGCGTGTATATCGGACGGGATATGAGGCAGCAATGGAAATCTTTGAGCAATCTCGGGCGTGGCCGCCAGAGGAGCGGTATGCGCTAACCGACCAGATTCGCCGCTCCTCGCGAGGTGTCTGCTCAAACATTGCAGAGGCGTGGAGCAAAAGACGGTACGAACGGCACTTTGTCAGCAAGCTGAGTGATGCTGAAGGGGAAGCCAGCGAAACGATGACTTGGCTGCGATTTGCGCTTGACTGCGGATATCTGCTAGAAGAATCCCATACGGAGTTGCGGATTCAGTATCGGAAAATACGGGGCGGTCTGGTGAAGATGATGGCAGCACCCGACAAGTGGTGCGGTCCGTCGACTCAGGTCAAGGAGTGTGCTGGAGACTACGCTGTTGACTGAAAGTCCTCCACTCATCCGTTCATCCACTCATCCTTTCCCCCACTCACCCGCTCCCCCACTCACCCATTCCCAACCATGGAGCCCGTAACGGCGCAGCATCACGTATCGGTCGAAGCTCTCTACGACGACCTCGATCGGAGCCTGCAGGGACTTCGGGAGTACCCGCAGGCCGTTGAAGACGTGCGAGCGGTCGTGGATGACGCGCTCGACACGGGCGAGACGCACTATGGCATCAACACGGGCTTCGGCGCGCTGGCCCAGAAGCGCATCGACGACGACCAGCTCGAACAGCTGCAGCGCAATCTGCTTGTGAGCCATGCGGTGGGGGTGGGCGATCTCATTCCTAAGCACCTGACGCGCCTCATGCTGCAGCTCAAAATTCACGGGCTGGGGATGGGCTACTCGGGAGTGTCTATGGAAACGCTGGAGCGCCTGCTTCACTTTGAGACGCACGATCTCATCCCGGCCGTGCCGAGTCGCGGCAGCGTCGGCGCGTCGGGCGACTTGGCGCCGCTGGCGCATATGGCATTGCCGCTCCTCGGGTACGGCGAGTTCTGGACGGAGGACGGCACAGATACGCGGCCGGCCGAAACGGTGCTTAGCGCGCACGGCCTGGAACCTATCACCCTGCAGCCCAAAGATGGCCTCTCGCTCATCAACGGCACGCAGCAGATGAGCGCATACGGCGCATACGTCTTGCACGAGGCACGTCGACTCGTCAAGTTGGCCGATCTCCTGGCGGCGATGAGTCTGGAGGCGCTCCAGGGGAGCATCAAGCCGTTCGACGCGCGGGTGCAGGCCGTCCGCCCGCATCCCGGGCAGGCTGCCGTGGCCGACAACGTGCGGCTGCTGCTCACGGACAGCGAGATTCTGGAGTCGCATCGCCACTGTGGCAAGGTGCAGGATCCGTACTGCCTCCGCTGCGTGCCGCAGGTGCACGGGGCCAGTCGCGACGCGCTGGCTCATGCCACCGAGGTCGTCGAACGTGAAATCAACAGTGCGACGGACAATCCCCTTGTCTTTGAGAATGGCGACGTGATCAGCGCAGGGAACTTCCACGGGCAGCCCCTCGCCCTCGCGCTCGATCATGCGGCTGTCGCCCTTGCCGAGCTGGCCAGCATCTCGGAGCGGCGCACCTACCTGCTCCTCGAAGGCCACGACGGCCTCCCTGAGCTTCTCATGGAGGATACAGGGATCAACTCCGGGTTTATGATCCCGCAGTACACCGCGGCGGCGCTCGTCTCCGAAAATAAGAGCCTCTGCCAGCCCGCGTCGGTCGACTCCATTCCGACGAGCATGGGTCAGGAGGATCATGTGAGCATGGGCAGCATCGGCGCCGTGCAGTTGCTGGACGTCTTCCGCAACGTCGAAAAGGTGCTCGCCATCGAACTGCTCACCGCGGCTCAGGCACTTGACTTCCGCAAGCCGCTGCGACCGGGACGCGGCGTCGAGGTCTCCCACAAGCACGTGCGCTCGATCATCCCGCACCGCGAGGAGGATCACGTTTTCGATAGCGACATCGATCGGTGCCTGACGTTCATGCAGGAGGACGAGCTACTGGACGTAGTAGCGGACGACCTCGAAGGGCTCCGCTAGTTTGCAAGAGTTGGACTAGTTCTCAGTGATTCGTTTCCAGTGATCTTCCATGGCGTCTTGTAGAAAGAAATCCTGCGTACTGACAGCTGGCCGCCGCAAACTGAGAGCTAATCACTAATCACCAAAAACTGACCACGATCCCCTGACCATTATTCCCAATGCCCGTCCTTACCAACATCACCACCGCATACACCTGTCGAGCTCCGGGCGGGCAGGGGAGCGTGCATCCTATCGAGGACGCGGCACTCGTATGGGATGATCAAGCAATTGAGTGGATCGGTCCCGAGCGCGACCTGCCGGACGCCTATGCCGACGCTGAGACGATCGATGCTGGAGGGCGCATCGTCGTGCCCGGGCTCGTCGACAGCCATACGCACCTTGCCTTTGGCGGGTGGCGGGCCGGCGAGTTTGAGATGCGCATTCGCGGGATCAGCTACACCGAGATCGCGCGGCAGGGGGGCGGCATCCGCAGCACCATGGAAGCTACTCGCGCTGCCGGTGAGCATGAGCTCCTTGCACGGTGTAAGAGCTTCTTGCGCCAGATGACAACGCTCGGTGTCACCGCTGTCGAGTGCAAGTCTGGCTACGGCCTGAACGTTAAGGATGAGCTCAAGACGCTCCGCGCCTACCGGCGCTTGCGGGACGAAATGCCGCATACTGTTGTGCCAACATTTCTTGGCGCACACCTGGTTCCGCCCGAGTTCGAAGACGACCGGAGCGGGTATGTTGACCTTCTCACGGAGGAGCTCATCCCTCGCGTCGCAACGGATAATCTCGCCGCGTTTTGCGACGCGTTCGTGGAAGAAACGGCCTTTACGCCCGATGAGGCCCGAAGCATATTCGAGGCTGCGACGGCGCACGGTCTTCAGCCGAAGCTCCACGCTGATCAGCTCAGTGACTCAGGGGGCGGCGCGCTCGCCGCGGAGGTTGGCGCTGCCTCGGCCGATCATCTCGAGTACGTATCTGACCAGAGTATAACGGCGATGGCTGATGCCGAGGTGGTGGCCGGGAGTCTCCCGCTGGCGACGCTTTATCTCGACGAAGAGCCGCTGCCTGCGCGGCGCCTCATCGAGGCTGGCGTGCCGGTTGCCGTGGCGACTGATTTCAATCCGGGCACGGCGCCGAGTTACCACCTGCCCGTTGCCATGACGCTCGGCTGCACGATGCAACGCATGACACCAGCCGAGGTGCTGAAGGGGACGACTCTGTACGCGGCGCAGTCCATCGGTCGGGCAGACAAGCTCGGCTCTCTGGAGCCAGGGAAGCGGGCTGATTTCGTCGTGGTCGATGCGCCATCCCTCAACCACTGGCTGTACCATCTGCGAGCCAACGCCGCGGTGGCCACCTTCATTGGCGGAACGCCTGTCTGGAGCGCGGATGGTTTCAATGGATAAAGCGAAGCCTCGAGGGAGCATGCCCCAAGAAAGCGCTACTCGCTGGCTCGCCGGATACGGCGGTAGCTAAACGCTTTCGGGCGAGCCGCGAAGAGAGGCTTCACGTCCGCCCAGGTGGACTGGAAGAGGTCGCTTTCGCGATACTGCTGCAGCGCACTGTCATCGTCCCAGTGGCTGCACGTCGTAAACTGATTGGCGTAGTGCTCGTCCTGCCACAGCTCCAGATGAAGGCACCCCGGGAACTTTCGGATCCGGGGCGCTACCGTATCGAAATGATCCAGAAAGGTGTCGGTCGTGTTCGGCCGGAACGTCATGCGCACGATCCGAATGAGCATGGTTTGTAGCAAGCCGTGCATGAACGGAAGAGCGAGAGGCAGCATGTGCTACTCGTCCGTTTGCCGCTTCGTTCGGTCGTCGGTTCCAAGGATGGTTTGCCCAATCCGGCATGTCAGACAACGAGCCTCCTGGCAGTACATGCGGTAGAGGTGATGCAGGGCCTGCGACTCGAAGGCAGACTCCGGGCGCGTACCTAGCTCGGTAAATCGCCGGACGACGGAGTCGCGCTCGGCCGGGAGGGAGCGGAGCAAATTTTCGACGTGCAACGGAAGCGCGGGCTCTTCATACTGCTGGGCATACAGCCAGATCGTGGGCGCTGCCGCGTTAATTAGTAGCGTGTCGATGCGTGCGGTGCCCAGCTGCGGATTGCGGGGCTTAGTGGTTTTCGAAAGGCGAATGTGCCGGTCCCAAAACGCGTGGGGACGCGCAGTCAGCAGGTCGCGCACGGTAGCCAGCGGGTTCGGGTCGGATAGTGCATGTGTGATGGTGCCGATGGGGTCGGAGGTGCGAAGCAGTCCATCCTGCACGAGGGCAGCTCCCTGGGCGATCCGCAGCGGAGGGAAGTTGGCCGGTCGCAGCCGGAAGAACTTCCAGGCTTCGCGGCTCATCATGGGAATCTCGAAGCGCGCATTCAGCCGCTGAAAGCGTCGGCGCAAGTCCGTGGCGTAGTCGGCAGTGGCACGATCTGTGTCGAGCAGGTCGCTCGGCTCAGGTATCAGATGTGCCACGCCAAAATACAGCGCCTCCAGATCGCGGGGCTCGTCAACGGTATGCGCTATGGAGAGGGGAACTCGGCGGGCGAGGTCTTCCATAGGACGGGCGTTCTTCGAGTACCCCAGTCCGGCAAACAGTCGCTCATACAACAGCTGGTTCAAGTCCGGCATCTCCTGATAGCGGGTGGCCAGGTATTCAACTTTCGTCTCCATGCGCTTGCGGGCCAGCGTCTTCAACCACGAAGCGCGCACTGAATCAGGAACATCCTGCCACCGAGGTGCGCAGGGGAGGTCGTCTGTTTCAGCGGTATGGAACCGGTGAAGCAGCTGCCGGAGCGGCGCTGTCAGTCGCGGATAGAGGACCAATTCCGGGAGCAGGCTGCCATCTTCGCGAAGCAGTCCGCCGGTCCATGCATCAGCAAACAGCGACACGTGAAGAATGGTGCTGTTGTACCGGGTGTCGACGTGGTGCTTGTGCGCGAACCAGTCGCTCGAGGTGCAATGGATCTCAACGTCACCACGCCACTCCATGTCTCCTATGTGCAGGCATGCTCCGGTAAAGTCAGCTCCACTGTCCGTGTTGTGCGTGCCCACATCCTGGACGCGCAGTGGCTGTTCACGGGTCGTCTGCAGTGACGTGGTATCGAACTGCTGATAGGCCCAGAGGTCGTGCACCAGGGCCTCGGGGACTGTGGGGCGGGGCGACGGCTCATGGAGCGTTACAGCAACCTGCTGGTCGCCAACGAAGTAGACGCGATACGAACTTCCGGGTAGGCGCGACCGAGGCGAAGACATAAGCGGACCGTTTCATGGGCACCGGGAGGAGACTATAGACACATTGGAGGGGTCATCCATAACGGCGGAGATATCTCAAGAAAGAGAACAAAGAAGGCTTACGTCCCCAGCTCCTGGCGCAGCTCGTCGGCGGCAGCTGAGGCGGCGGCGTCAAAGTCGCGTCCGTCGGAAGCGTAGAGGATGCTTCGGCTGCTGTTGACGAGCACCGGACCTTCATCCGTGGCAGCAGCTTCCATGACAGCTTCCGGGTCGCCGCCCTGCGCGCCTACGCCGGGAACCAGGATGGGAAGGGAAGGGCACGTCTCGCGCACCGATGCGAGCGCGTCGGCGTCGGGGGCGCCAACGACGAGCCCGCCGGTTCCTTCGGCGTCAGTCGACCAGGTGCCCACCTGCTCGGCGACGCGTGCGAAGAGCGGCACGCCGTCGCAGGAGCGCGTCTGGAAGTCGGCGCCACCGGGGTTCGAAGTGCGCGTCAGCACGAAGGCGGCCGTATTCTCGCGCTGGAGAAACGGCATGACGCTATCGCGCCCCATATAGGGCGAAACCGTGCAGGCGTCGCAGCCGAGCGTTTCGAAGACCGAATGGGCATAGAACCGGGCCGAGTTGCCGATGTCGGCGCGCTTAGCGTCCGCAATTACGATCCGGTCGTCGGGGATTACGTCGAGCGTTGACTGGAGCACGCGCCACCCGACAGTTCCCAGGGCCTCGTAGAAGGCAAAGTTGATCTTGAATGCGCAGGCGACAGGCGCCGTCGCTTCTACGATCGCCGTATTGAATTGAACAATGGCGTGGGGCAGGGCGGTGCCGTCGGTCAGGTGATTAGGCAGCTGCTCAGGGTCGGGGTCGAGGCCCACGCACACGACGGAGTCGGTAGCGGCCTGAATGTCGCGAAGACGATCGATAAAGGGAGAGGACGTCATGGTTGGCGTGCGATGCGTCGAAGGAACGAACAGGCGAGGGTTGGCACTATACGGGCGAGCGAGTAGCATCGCAATCGATGACGTGAGGCTTTCAGGAAAAAGGATCGAGAATGCATCGGAGAAGGAACTGCATGCCGTCAATTGATTTTACATCATTGCGGCTCAAACAAAGCGGTTCCACGCTTGCGACACGCCGCGATCTCCGAGAGATGCGGACGGGCGTGCTGATCCGCTCGCTGTTTCCGCGCTCTTTTCATCGCATATCGTTCACTAACCGAGGTACATAGCCCATGGCAGACCAGGGACTCAGCAACGTTAAAGGCGTCTCCGAAGAAGACCGGAAAATGATTGAGAACATCGAGTCCATGCTCGGCCCTGAGCCTGAGGACATGGGCTTCGTGAAAAACGCCTTCTGGGGACGGTTTCGCGACGATCTTGTCTTTCCCTACCCGCGCGAGAGCGAGGAGGAGCGCGAGAAATGCGACGCGCTGCTGGAAGAGCTCGAAGATTACCTGGAGAACGAGCACCCGGCCGTCGAGATCGACCAGGAGGAGTATATTCCGGAATGGTGCATCGATCGCCTCTTTGAAATCGGGGTGATGGGTATGATCATTCCCGAAGAGTATGGCGGCCAAGGCCTCGGCGTCACGAGTTACAACCGGGCGCTGGAACTGATTGGACGCTACTGCTCATCCACAGCCGTGCTCGTCTCTGCGCATCAGTCGATCGGCTGTAAGGCCGTCGTAATGTTTGGCACGGAGGACCAGAAAGAGCGGTTCCTCCCGATGGTTGCGCGCGAACAGCTCTCGGCGTTCTGCCTCTCGGAGCCCAATGTTGGCTCGGATGCCGCTGCCCAGGAGTCCTTCTCGGTGAAGACCGAGGATGGCGACTACATTCTGAACGGAGAGAAAAAGTGGTCGACGTCCGGCGCGCTGAGCGGCATGTTCACGGTGATGTGCAAGAACATGGTGCCGGATCCGGAAACGGGCGAGCTCGAGCAGAAAGGCGTTAACGCGCTCATCTGTACGCCCGACATGGACGGCGTTGAGGTCTTCGAAAACAACCGATCGAAGACGGGCATCCGCGGCACGTGGCAGGCGCGCATCCGATTCAACGATGTGCGCATTCCGAAAGAAAATCTTCTCCACAAGGAGGGGCGCGGATTGAACGTTGCTCTTTCCTGCCTGAACTACGGGCGCTGCACGCTTTCCGCCGGCATCACCGGCGCGGCAAAAGAGGCTCGCGACCAGGGCGTCAAGTGGGCCCAGACGCGCTACCAGTTCGATCGGCCGATTGCCGACTTCGAGCTCGTCCAGGAAAAGATTGCCAAGATGTCGGCCCTCATCTACGCGATGGATGCCATGCTCTACATGATGACGGGCATGCTCGATCGCGGCGACGAAGACATCATGGTCGAGACGGCCATCTGTAAGGTCTTCTGTTCGCACTTCGGATGGGAGGTCATCGACGACGTGATGCAGATCATGGGCGGTGAAGGCTACATGACCGAGCACGAACTTGAGCGCTCCTGGCGCGACAACCGCATCCACGCCATCGTGGAGGGCTCGAACGAGGTCATGCAGTCGTTCATCTTCGCCTACGGCGGCAAGCAGCTCGCCGAGCAGATGGTTTCGGTGCAGGAGGCGCTGCTCTGGGACACCGACGAGTCAGTCACCGACAACATCTCGCGGATCTTTACAGCCGCCACCAATCCGACGGTGATGGGCAAGGCGCTGCCGCTCGCCGGACAGCTCTTCCTCGGCCTCAAGCCGAGCGCGCCGGAGATTCGCAACGTGCATCCGGCCGTGCAGGACGAGGCAGATCGCCTGGCCGAGCTCGTTCAGAAGCATTCGCACTACTTTAAGCTGACGAGCAAGTGGGAGCGCGAGGAGATCGTTAAGCGCCAGGTGCAGCAGTCGCGCGTGGCCGACAACGCGATCTACCTCTTTGCGCTTACGGCCGCGCTCTCCAGGATGGACGAGCAGCTGCGCGACGGCGACTACGGACCGGAGTTCGATCGCGATCGCGCGGCCTTCCGCTTCCTCTTCGACTGGTTCGAGAACGAGATCCATAAGAACTTCGGCGATCTGCGCGACAACGCCGACGAAAGCATGCGCGAAGCGGCTGAAGCGGCTCGTCGCTACGCCGATACGCTGCCCGATGATGAGTACTACATCCACGAGGGCTCGCCGCTCGGCCGCGACGCGGGCAAAGACGTGCCCACCGAGCACGTCAAGCAGTTCCCGGGCGATGGGGTGGACCCGCGCGAGCAAGATCGCGATCCGGGCGACACCGCCGACCTCGACCTCGACGATGTTGAGGCTGAAGCAGCTGAAGATCGCGGCGACGGCGCGCCGGTAGAGCCGAAGACCGCAGCCGATGAAGGAACGAACTAACACGCTCGTCGCCTTCTGACGGCGGCATTGACTATTGTATCAGCACAGTCCAGGGCAGCGGCAGGCTCGTCAGATCGAGCGTGTCGCTGCCCTTTATTGTTTGCCCCGTGAGCATCTCCTGATAGGATCCTGAAGATAGCTGTTCAGGAAGGGGGAGGGTGGCCGGCTCATCGGCATCGAACGTCGACGGGAACCGGGGCACGACGGTGATGAGTGCCTGCTCGTCACGTTGTCGCGCGAAGGCGATCCAGTGATCGGCGCCCGGTCCCTCGGGATGCAACGGCTGGTACTTCTCCGCAGCGAACAGCTGCTCATGCCGATTCCGCACGCGCAGGAGGCGGGCGAGCACATAGGCTTTCGCGCGGGGCTGCCGCTCGTCGATAAAGGCCTTGATGGCGTCTCCGTCAGGCGCGTCGAGATGCGGCTCCAGGTCCTCCAGGAGCGAGCGGCGCTGGTCCCAGTCTACCGGACGGCGATTGTCCGGATCGACGAGCGACAGGTCGGGAAGCTCCGTCCCGCGGTAGATGTCGGGCACGCCCGGGGAGGTCATCTTGAGGACCAGCTGGCTCAAGCTGTTGAAGAAGCCCAGCTGGGCAAGAGTGGCGGAGAGGTCCCCGATGGCGTCGGGAGTGTCCGGGTCGGTAGCGATACCGAGGACGAAGTCTTTCAGATTATCCTCGTAGGTTTCGTTGGGATTGATCCAGCTCGTTCGCCGCTTGCTCTCGCGGGCGGCCTTCTGCATGTAGCTCCAGAGCCGATCAGGGAGCGCGTCGCGGTCGGCATCATGCCAGAGGGCCGCCAGGATCTGGAAGAACAGATAGGCATCGCGGCGCGACGGGCCCGGCTCGCCGGCGTAGGCGTCGCCGATGTCCGTGAGCTGTTGCACGACTTCATCCCACCGGTCGGGCACCTCGGCGAGAGCGATCAGCCGCATGCGCGTCTCGGCGCCTCGCTTGTGGTCGTGCGTGGCCGTTGCCAGGAGGGTGCGCGGGTATTCGCGCGACCGGAAGCGGGCCCGGGAGTGGAAGGCGTGCAGCGAGGTGCCGAACGGCTCGGGTTCGCCTCCGACTTCGTTCAAAGCAACGAGGGGGAGGTGGCGGTAGAAGGTCGTGTCTTCGACGCCTTTAGCGGTGACCGGCGCGGTGTACTGCTGAAACCGCGCGACCCATGCGCGCTGCTTGTCCTCAAGGTCGTCTCGCACGTCGCCCATGACCACGCGGGCGATGAAATCATACACCGTGGGCTCCGTCGCCGGATTCCGCTGCCGCGCCCAGTGGACCGCCTCGTGCATGACCTCTTGGGCTTCCTCCGTCTCGTGCGGGAGGTACGTCCGATACCGGTCAATGGCGGCCACGACCTCCGCCAGTGCCACGCGGAGGCCTCCGAACGTGAAGTCGCGCGTATGGTAGTCGGCCTCAGAGAGACGGTCGAGCTCGTAGGCGAGGCGGAAGAGCTCGCTTGAGAGCTTCGTTCCCATGATGAGCTTTTTGCTTCGATATACGGTTTCATCGAAGGTTGAGGCGTCGGGAACGTAGCGGCGGTAGATGCGCTGGAGCGGCTGTTCGCCGTCGGCGTCGAGGAGCACGCCCATCGCGTCGTTCATGAACTCATAGCCCGTCGTCCCCTCTACGGGCCAGTCTTCGGGGAGCGTCTCGCCGGGGGCAAGGATCTTCTCGACCCAGATGCGATGGGCGCCGAGCTCGTGGAGCCGGTCGAGGTACGTGTGCGGATCCGTAAGGCCGTCCACGTGATCGATGCGCACGCCATCCACGGCGTCGTGCGTGAACAGCTCGCCGAGCAGCCGGTGGGCATCCCAGAACACGCGCTCGTCCTCCATGCGCAGCGCGACGAGCTCGTTGATGTCAAAGAAACGCCGGTAGTTAATCTCATAGCTCGCCGTCTTCCAGTAGGCCAACCGCCAGTATTGCTGCTCCAGGATGTCGTGGAGGTCGGCGGTGTCGAGCGCGTCAAGCGGAGCGTTGAGATCGATCTCTTCGTGGATCGAGGCCAGGCGAGAGCGCAGCGTTTCGGCCTTTGCGCGCTCCTCCGGGTCGAGGTTCGCGTAGGCGTCTTGCAGGTCTTTCAGATTCCAGTATGGATCCGTGCGCTCAAAATGAGGGAGGAGGTGCTCGATGAGGTCGGGATAGGAGAGCGGAGAGAGAGCGAACCGGTCGTCGTAGTAGGTGGCCGCAAATCGACCGTCCTCGAACTGAAGGCCAATCTCGCCGTCATCAAGCGCCTCGCCATAGGGCTGTCCGAGGAAGGGAAGGAGTATCTTATTCTGCAGTTCAGGCTTGAGCGGCGTCCAATCGATATCGAAGTAGTGCGCATACTCGGCGTGCGGGCCGTACGCCAGGACGTCCTGCCAGGAGTCGTTGTGAGGACCCACGCCGGCGTGGTTGGGAACGAAGTCGAGAATGACCTTCAGACCGGCCTCATGGGCGGTGTCAAGGAGCTGCTCGAGTGCCTCGCGGCCACCAAAGTCAGAGCGCACCGCGTTGTGGTCAGTGACGTCGTATCCGTGCGTGCTGCCGGGCCGCGACTCCGTGATGGGAGAGAGGTAGAGGTGACTAGCACCAAGGGTGCGGACGTAGGGCACAAGCGCCTCCACCTCCGCAAATCCAAAATCGGGGCGAAGCTGAAGTCGATAGGTGGCAATCATGGCGGCGAGGGGCAGTTAGAGCAGGCAGCGATTGACCGGTAATAGATTAGGAAATGTGCCGTAGGATAACACACGCCGTACTGGATGGGGAAAGATAAGAAGATTATTTCACATGGTTATCACCGCGAAGTGGGAGAGCAATGAAAGGAATCGACGAGACTGACCTATGGATGCGAAAGTCGTTAAGAGCATTACTAAATTGTGAAGCCCAGCGGAGGTGGAAACACATATTGAATGCGCCCTGTACAGCCAAGCGGTTTTCGGGCGACCTCAAAACACCCGACACGCCATTCCGGCAGGTCGCCATCGGGCGACCAACCTCGGAGTCTCAAATAACCAGACGCGACGCCTTATGTCATCTGGCCCTAGATCAAAATCGTCATCTATTATGGCAGCCGGTGGCGTGATCCACTTCTCCTGATTGCACGGCGGAGGGTTCACGCTGCGGGCTGCCCTGAACCATAAAGCCCAACGTGTGGACCCATGCGTACCCATTACACCTATACCGATCGGCGCACGGGACGAGATACGCCGGTGCGTACCATCCTTCGTCTCATCAATCGCGACGCGTTTCCTGCGTCCGTTCGAGCCCTTGCCACCGACCTTTCGTCGTGGGAGGCCTGGCGACTGCTGCGGCGTCTCGATCTGGACACGGCAGCCTCGATCTTTCCTCATTTCGACGCCAGGGCCCAGCAAGTCATCGCTGAAAACGTAGATCCCGACTGGCTGGCTGCCATGCTCACGCGCTGCTCGCCAGCCGAGCGGAGTCGATGTCTCCGGCGCCTGTCTCCAGAGCAGCGGCGTCTTCTGGAGCGCGTCGAGCCGCTGGGTACGACTGTGCCGGTCGACGAACCAACCTGAGCCGAATAAGGGCCCGCATCCTACTATCGCTTGTAACTCTTCACAACAATCGGCCGTCAGGATACGACGGCTTCGAGAAGGGAGGCGCTTCCAAACCCGTATGGTAACGAGGGAGCGTTCCCTTCTGGAGGTCGGCGTAGGGCGGCCGGGAGGTACATCTCATGAATCAGGAAAATCCTACGCAGAAAAATACTGCCATTACGGATCAGCTCCGCGAATACGTAGAGAAGGGGCGTGACGGCTGGATTCAGGAGCTGTGTCACTCGTTGCATCCGGCCACGCTGGCCGACCATCTCAATGACCTAGCCCCGAAAGATCTCGTCGAGGTCTTCAGTCTGCTCGATACCGAGGTGCAGGCGGAGACGTTTACGCTGCTCGATGTTGAGCACCGGCACGCGCTGTTGCACGAGCTGCCGGTCGACCAGATGGCGGCGATCATTACCGACATGCCGCACGACGATCGGGTCGACCTCGTGCAGGAAATGTCGTCCGAGCGCGCCAAGCTCGTCTTGCAGGCCATGGCCGAGTCGGAGCGCGAGGACGTGATGCTCCTCGACGCCTATCCCGAGGATACGGTCGGAGCCGTGACGACCACCGAATACATCCGCTTGTATCCGAGCATGCGGGCGGAAGATGCGATCCAGCACATGCGCGATCGGGCCACCGAAACCGATCTCATCTACTACGGCTACGTGCTCAACGATGAAGATTATCTGCTGGGCACGGTATCTATAAAGGACCTCATCATGGCCCGGCCCGACGATCCGGTGCGAAAGATCATGCATCGCGACATCGTTTCTGTTCGGGCCGACGCGGAAGAGATGGAGGCGGCGCGCAAGCTTTCGCGCTACGACCTCGTGGCGCTCCCGGTGCTCGATGAGGAGGGGCGCATGCTGGGCCTGGCCGCCTTCGACGATATCATTGACGTGATTGAAGAAGAGGCTTCCGAGACGATGTACCGCAAGGCGGGGATCGGGGAAGTCGTTCCTTCCGATGAGACGGACGTCATTTACAGCAAGAAGCTCACGCAGGGCTCGATCTGGTACCCGGTGCGGCTTCGCATCCTCTTTCTCCTCATCACGCTCGCGGGCGGTATGCTTGTTGGCGGCGTCATCGACCACTTTGAGGAGACGCTGGCCACCGTGGTGGCCGCCGCCATCTTTATTCCCGTCATCATGGATATGGGCGGCAACGTGGGCACGCAGTCGACCACGATTTTTGCGCGCGGCGTGGCGCTTGGTCACATCGACGTCGATCGGTTCGGCGGGCAGCTTGTGCGCGAGGTCACCGTCGGTGCGATCATGGGGGTGGTGCTCGGCACGCTCGGGGGCGCCTTTGCCTACTACTGGCAGGGACTGCCGAACAACGTGCCGGAGCTTGGGTTCGCCGTTGGCGCGGCACTGGCCGTGGTCATCCCGCTGGCAACCTTACTCGGCTTCCTCTTGCCCTGGATTCTCGTAAAGATCGGCGTCGACCATGCCTCCGGCGCGGACCCCTTTATCACAACGATCAAGGACTTTGTGAGCCTGGCGCTTTACTTTACGCTGATTAATGTGCTCATTGGTCTCTAACTGTAAGTTTTTTCTGCACTTCGCATAGTCGTATCAGCACTTAGAAATGCTTACTCGATATACTTCATTGAGCTGGAAAATCATCGCAACCATCATAATCGCCGCCACGTGGGCCGCCGGCCCCGCTCAGGCGCAGGACCTGGAGGCGGAAGCCGCGTTTGGCGCTAATTCATCCTTTATCGACCAGGGCGAGCGCATCTCCGACCGGCCTGTCCTGCAGGCGGAGGGCGGCGTCACGCTCGGCATCTTCACCGCAGCGGCGTTCGCGAATCTCGACCTGCCGATCGACGGGCAGGACTTCGGCTTCTCGCAGGTGGACCTCGAGGCGATCGTCGAGCCGCCCGTAGGCCCCGTCGAGGCCGAAGCAGGGTACACCCTCACGACGGCCTTCACGGGCGCTCCAGTCGAGGATGAAACCAGCCACGAGGTGTTTGGAGAGGCCGCCTTGCCTGCCGCGCTCACGCCCCGGGCGCTTGTCGTATACGACTTTCACCAGCTGAACGCAGTCTACGGGGAGTTCGGCGTGGCGCGCGAAGTGGTCTTTGCCGATCAGCCCGTCGAGTTTGAAGTCGTGGCGGGTGTCGACAACGGCTTCCTCGAGGTCGGCGACGGGTTCGTATTCAGTCACGTCGGACTGGACGCGAGCACGGTCTTTAGCAATCCGACCGCCGACGTGGAGCTTATTGGGCGGTTTCAGTACTCGATCGACGATGTCTATCAGGAAGTATCGGGCGACTTTCCCGTAGTCGTTGGAGCGCGGCTGCACTGGTAAACAAGTGAACCTTGGATACATGATCGGCCGGATGGTCCGTCGCATAAAAACCGCAGGACGAGCGGCGCGCACCGAAGGCAGTTCAAGAGAGACATTCGTGCATGCCATGACTCAGCTGCTACCAACCGGAAGCATTGTCACGTTCACCTGTCTGGTGGTCGTCTTGTTTGCCGCCTGCGAGGTGCCGGAGCCGGAAGAAGAGCCGCCTGTGACCGACGAGCCGCCCGCGCCGGAAGAAGCCGTACCCGACTGGGCGCAGGATGCTGTGTTCTACCAGATTTTCCCGGAGCGCTTTCGTGACGGCGATCCCGGCAATAATCCGACGCGGCAGACGCTCGAACGTCCCGTCGACGACGTGCCGCTCGACTGGGAGATCACGCCCTGGACGAGCGACTGGTACGACCGCGCCGATTGGGAGGAGGCGATGAGCGACGATTTTTACGACGCGGTCTACAGTCGGCGCTACGGGGGCGACCTGCAGGGGGTGATCGATGAACTCGACTACCTCGACTCCCTCGGCGTCAATGCGCTGTACTTCAATCCGGTCTTCTGGGGGCGCTCGCTCCATAAATACGACGGCAACTCGTTTCACCACGTCGATCCGCACTTCGGTCCCGATCCGGAAGGCGACAAGGCGCTCCTAGCCACCGAAGACCCGACCGATCCAGACACCTGGCACGTGACGGCCGCCGACTCGCTCTTCTTCGAGCTGGTCGACCGGGCGCATGAGCGCGACATGCGCGTCGTGATCGACGGTGTCTTCAACCACACGGGGCGTGACTTCTTCGCCTTTGCCGACGTGCGCTCGAAGCGCGAGGCCTCCCGGTTCGCCGACTGGTACAAGATCGAGTCGTTCGGCGACCCGGACGATCCCGACGCGCCACTCGAGTACCAGGGCTGGTGGGATGTGCCGTCGCTTCCGGAGTTTGCCCACACGGAAGACGACGAGAACCTTCACCCCGAGGTGAAGCAGTACGTCTTCGACGCCACTGAGCGCTGGATGGCACCCGACGGCGACGTCGACCGCGGCGTAGATGGCTGGCGCCTCGACGTGGCTTCGGACGTGCCCGTCGGTTTTTGGCAGGACTGGAATGCCCACGTACGCTCGATCAATCCGGAGGCGTATACGGTTGCCGAAGAATGGGAGGAAGCGTCCGACCTTGTCGAGGAGGGTGGATTCTCGGCCGTGATGAACTACCACGCCTTCGCCTTTCCCGTCAAGGGTTTTCTGATCGACCGCTCGCTCGCCCCGTCCGAGTTCGGGACCATGCTTGAAGAGCGACAGGAGCAGTACCCTGATCCCACGCACTACGCGCTTCAAAATCTCATCGACTCCCACGATACCGAGCGCGTGGCCTCAATGATCGTGAATGCCGATGAGCCGCCCTACGACCGGCCGGAGTGGTTCGATTATGACTGGGGCGAAGAGCATTCTCCGCGGTACAATCCGGACTACGATGTAGGCGCGCCTGACGCGGCGGAGCGACAGCTCCAGAAACTCGTGGCGCTTTTTCAGATGACTTACGTGGGCGCGCCGATGATTTACTACGGCACCGAGGCTGGCATGTGGGGAGGCGACGATCCGGACGATCGTAAGCCGATGGTCTGGCCCGATCTCGAATACGAAACCGAGACGGCCGATCCGCTCGGTCGCGAGCGAGAGCCCGATCCGGTCGCTTTCGATCACGATCTGTTCGACGTCTATCAGGAACTCGTTCACCTGCGCCGGGACCACGATGCCTTCCGGCGTGGCGACTACGAGGTTATCTACACGGATGACGAGCTGGGCCACTTTGCCTACAGCCGCGTCCACGAAGACGAGGCTTTCGTTGTCGTAATCAACCGATCCGATGAGGCCCACTCCATGCGCATCGAGCTGCCGGACGAGCTTCGCGGCGAGTATGAGCTGGCCACTGCAGTCGGGGACGATCTTTATCGGGTCCAGCAGGACGCAACGGCTCTTCTGCTAGAAGTGTCGCACCGAAGTGGGCTCGTGCTGGAGCGCACGGAAACGCTTTGAGCAAGGCGGGGTCCCCATCAGCAGAACCGGTGAAAAATCCCAAAAACCAGCCGCCCCTCGTCTTGCACGACGGCTGTGGTCTTGCATAGCGCGGCCGTTGATCATACTATATATCAAATCTGTATCTACCGCTTTCCGCGATTTGATCTATGCCTCTTTCCCTGCGCTCCCTCTCTGTTCTCCTCCTCGCGGTCGTCGTATTGACCGGTTGCCGCTCCTACGGCGAGCATGGGTCTCAGGAGGTCATGTACGATCAGATGCAACTCGCCGTCGACCAGTTTGAGAGCGACCTCAATCGAGCGCGCGCTGACCTCGACCTGCTGCTGGATGCAGCCGAGGAAGAAGAAGCCCTCCAGGCATTCGTCGAGGCCTATCGCCGCGCGCTGGAGCGGCATGAGAATCACCTTGAGGAGCATCAGCGCGCCATCGAGCGGTACGATGGATCGAGTTCACACCGAGACCTGCGCCGCAACTATGGGGCGATTATTACAGAGCAGCGTATGGTTCGCAATCGATACGACCGCCTTCACGAGCAGATCCAGTTTACCCGGCTCGTAGTGGAAGAGGAAGATGCACCACTGGCACTGGATCGAAGCCGGTATGCCCTCGTTCCGAGCTTTTACGATCGCACCGGTCAGCCAGACCCACCTACGATGCGCGAAGCACTGGGCGGGTAACATTGCCTGTCGAAACCAGGTTATTCCAGAGGGCTGCGCGCTTGAACGTTCTCGCGATCCGCTTTTGTTTTCCTCCCGAGCGCCATGGCTGAATTTGAGCCGACATCCATTGCGCAGCCCAGCACGGCCCGCGACGACCCGCGGGTAGGTCACTTTCTTGGCGATGAGGTGAGTACGCCTCTCGACGCGCGCGCCGTCATCCTCGGGTTCCCAGTGGACGAGGGCGTGCGCATCAACGGCGGACGGCCGGGGGCCGCCGAAGCGCCCGAACTCATCCGGGATATGCTATACAGCCTGACTCCTGATCCGCGCCTGGGTGAAGCCTTTCCCCGACTTCTCAAGCGCACGGTTGATCTGGGCAACCTGAAACTCGAAGGGTCGCTGGAAGACAGTCAGGACGCCCTGGGAGCAGCAGTGCAGCCCTACATTGCCAACGGCGTCATTCCGATCATTATAGGAGGCGGGCACGAGACGGCGTTCGGGCACTTCCTCGGCTACGTGAAAGCAGACCGTCCCGTAACTATCGTCAACTGGGATGCGCACGCCGACGTGCGACCGCTGCGCGACGGGCGTCCGCACTCCGGCTCCTCATTTCGGCAGGCCCTTGAGCACCCCTCGAAGATCTGCCAGAAATACGCGGTAGCCGGATTATTGCCGCACAGCCTCGCTCGGGCTCATCTCGAGTACCTACGCGAGGAAAACGCACATGTCATCTGGAGGAGCGAGCTCTCCCAGCACCAGATCAATGCTCTGTATGCCGGCTGGAAGACGCCACTCATGACCACGTTCGATCTGGATGCGGTCGACCAGCAGGCAGCGCCCGGCGTGAGTGCTCCTGCTGTGGGTGGGTTGTCCCCGGAGCTTTGGGAGCATGCCGCTTATCGGGCAGGCCGATGTCCGGGCGTGCAGTCGATGGATGTCGTCGAATGCAATCCGCGCATCGATGTGGACGGGCGCACGGCTCGCCTTGCCGCCCTAACGGTCTGGCATTTTCTGCGCGGACTTGCCGAACGTATCCGGCACGAGTAGGGCGGCGTGACTCAGGGGCTCCAGGCCCGGTGCGGCTGGAGCGTCTTTCCAAGCAGATGGCGCAGCGCCTCGTCGAGCTCGGGATACAGAAACTCGTAGCCGGTGTCCTGGAGCTGTTCGGGCACGGCACGGGCGCTTTTTAGTATCATCTCGTCGGCCATCTCGCCGAGCGCCGTCCGCACGGCCGCGGATGGCACGTTCAGGAATGCAGGTCGGGATAGCACTTCAGCCAGCGTCTCGGCGTAGTCCTCCATACGTACCGGATAAGGAGCCGTGAGATTGACCGGGCCTTTCACGGTGTCCGTCATGAGAGCGTGGTAGAAGCCGCCGATCACATCGTCCATAGCGATCCACGGGAAGTACTGGTCGGGAGCACCAACGCGTCCGCCAAGACCCATTCGGAAAGCCGGTAGCATGAGTTCGAGGGCGCCGCCGGCAGGAGAAAGCACGATGCCGGTGCGGAGCTGAGCCGTGCGGATGCCGGCCTCCTGAGCGGGGGTTGTAGCGTCTTCCCACGCCTCGCAGACCTCCGTGAGGAAGCCTGTGCCGCGTGGAGGGGTGTCTTCAGTGATAATGTCGGTGCCCTGGTCGCCGTAGTAGCCAACGGCGGAGGCGGAAAGAAACACCTCAGGCGGATCATCGAGGTGAGCGAGAGCTTCGCTGATAAGACGCGTGCCTTCGGCGCGGCTGTTCATGATGCGCTGCTTCTTCGACTTCGTCCACCGGAGCGCAAACACGTTCTCGCCGGCCAGGTGGATGACAGCGTCCACGCCTTCTAGCTTCTCCGTCTCGATAGCTCCTGCGCGATGGTCCCAGTAAATCTCGTCGTCTTCCGTTGGTTGCGAGCGAACGAGTCGCTTGACCGTATGGCCGCCGGTTGTGAGAAAAGGCACGAGCATAGACCCAACAAAACCCGACGCGCCGCTCACGGCGACGGTGAGGTTATCACCCCTTGGGTTGTACTGCTGGTGGAGATCTAGATCATTGCGCGTCACGCGATGGCGGTAGGCAAACTGCCGCCGGAGCCGGTCGCGAGAGAAGGATCCCCCAAAAAACTGTCCGACGCCGCCGAGGGGAAGCTGGTATTCGATCTCATCAACTAACAGGCTCTCATTGTCACCCTGCGGTTCCATCCGGTGGGTGTGCTCCCAGTGGGAAAAGGGGCCCTCAACCTGCCGGTCGCAGAACTGCCGCCCCTCCTCAACATCGTAATGCTCGGCGACCCAACGAATACTCGCCGGACCCGGGCCTAGCCGTATGACAGAGCGGGCCCCTTCGCGGACGCCGCCGTCCTCCTCCAGTCGGACGGGCGCCCACGGTGGGGTAAGTCGCTCGAAGGCACCGGATCGCGTGTGCCAGCGGAAGAGCGACTCAGCGGATGCATTGACGGGCGTTTTGAACGTGAGATGGTTCAAGGGTCTGATCGAGTCGATTGGCGGAATGCTGAGCGGTGAAGGCCAGCCGGGCGCGGCTATCGGATGGCATCATACTGTTCCAGCGCCCGATCGCGGGCGTCGCTGTGGTCAACCATCGGCCGCGGATACGTCTCGCCCAATGTGACTGCGGCATCGGTGAGCACGTCATCAGATGCGTCCCATGGGCGATGAATAATATCCGAAGGGAGGCCACGAAGTTCTGGAATCCACCGCCGCACGTACTCCCCGTCCGGGTCGTGGCGTTCGCCCTGTGAGACCGGATTGAAGATGCGGAAGAAAGGTTGCGCATCCGCACCTGAGCCCGCGGCCCACTGCCAACCCATACTGTTATTCGCCAGGCTGGCGTCGACGAGTCGCTCCCAGAACCAGCGCGCGCCATCCTGCCACCAGATGAGTAGATCCTTCGTCAGAAACGAGGCCACGATCATGCGCACCCGGTTGTGCATCCAGCCCGCGTGAAGCAGTTGCCGCATGCCAGCATCGACGATCGGGTAGCCCGTCTCTCCTCGTTTCCACCGCTCGAAATGCGCATCATGATGCTGCCAGCCGAAGTCTTTAAACTTGTCCCGGTACGTCTCGCTGGGCGTATCCGGGTAATGGTGCAGCATGTGGTATGCGAACTCGCGCCAGACGATTTCCTGGAGGAACGGCTCGGCGTCGTCATGGGCGTCGTGCGCGTCGGCCCACTCGCTGACCTCTGCCCAGACCTGGCGAGGGCTTATTTCGCCGTGGTGGAGGTAGGGAGAGAGGCGGGAGGTGCCGTCGTGATCGGGACGGTCGCGCTCAGTTTCGTAATCGCGAAGAATATCATCGATGAAATGCTGGAGCCGGTCGTGGGCGGCCGATTCGCCGGGCGTCCACATCTCGGCCCAGCCTTCCGCGTGGTCGCCGGCGTCGGAAAGAAGATCTAGCGCTTCCAGTGGATCGCTCTCCGGCCAAGAGTCAGGAGCGTGGGATGAGGTGAGGGCAGGTTCGTCGAGCGGCGAGCCGGTACGGAGCAGCTGCTCGCTCGTGACCTTATTCCAGAACGGGGTGTAGACGTGGTAGGGACCGCCGCTGGTTGTTTCCACGCCCTCCGGATCGTGCAGCAGTTGCGTCTCGTAGACGCGCGTCTCGACACCGCGCTCCTCGAGGGCGGCCTGCACCGTTTTGTCCCGCGTGCGAAGGTGCGGCTCATAGCGCCGGTTCCAGACGACGCGGTCGGCGTCCGTAGCGCGGATTACATCGTGGAGCACATCCTGCGCAGCCCCCTGGCGCAGGATGAGGCGGAGTCCGCGGTCGCGCAGATCGTTGCTGAGCGCTTTCAGCGAATGGTGCAACCACCACTGTTTAGCAGGCCCGGGTGCCCACGGCTCTTCTTCGGCCGAGGACCAGATGAAGAGCGGGACGACAGTCCCGTGGTCTACGGCATGATGGAGCGCAGGGTTATCTCGAAGGCGAAGGTCATGGCGAAGCCAGACAACAGTGGTCGAAGACATACAGACGGAAATAGATTTTAAATGGACATCGTGGAGCCGCAACATGCTGCAGCTCTACGATCATTGAATCACAGGAAAAGCTATTGATCACGAGTCCGTCCCATCCGTGCTCATCCGCTCACGCAGCGCCTCGGCGCGTTCGCGGATGGAGGCCAGCGTATCGTCGTCTTTGCGGCGCAGGTTGGCCATCTGGAAGTTCATCCGGTAGTTATCGCTGAGCGTATCGCGATTCTCGTCCAAGAATGCCCAGTAGAAGGTAGTGAACGGACAGGCGTCGTCGCCAGTGGCCTGATCGGGGTCATACCGGCAGTGCGTGCAGTAGTTGCTCATCCGATTGATGTACTTGCCCGAGGCAGCGTAGGGCTTCGTCCCGACGATACCGCCGTCGGCATACTGCGACATGCCGATCATGTTGGGCGTGGAGACCCAATCCCAGGCGTCGACGTACATTGCCAGATGCCAGTCGTTCATCTGCTGCGGGTCGACTCCATAGAGCATGCCGAAGAGGCCGGTGACCATGAGACGCTGGATGTGGTGGCCATGCCCCTCATCGACGACCTGCTGCAAACATTGGCGCATGCAGGTCATCTCCGTATCGGCCGTCCAGTAGAAGTCGGGGAGATCGGCCTGGGCGTCGAGCGCATTCATCTCGGACCAGTCGGCCGCATGACGCCAGTAGATGCCGCGGATGAACTCGCGCCATCCCAGAATCTGACGGATGAAGCCCTCGACGGCGTTGATCGGCGCGTGACCGTCGTGGTAGGCCGACTCCGCGCGGCGAACTGCATCCAGCGGATCAAGCAGTCTCAAGTTGAGCGCCGCCGAGAGGCGTGAGTGATAGAGCGTCGGCCGGTCGGTCCACATCGCGTCTTGGTAGGCGCCGAAGGAGGGCAGCCGGTGCTCAATGAAGTCGTCCAGGGCCTGCTCAGCTTGGGCAGGCGTCACCGGCCAGTTGAACGAATCAAGTGCTCCATAGGCCTCCGGGAAATGCTCGTCGACGAGATCGAAGACCTCTTCCGTGATCGACGTGAGAGAGAAGCGGACCGGTTCGGGAATCAGTCCCGGACCGTCCTTTCCAAAAGACTCGCGGTTTTCTTCGTCGAAGTTCCAGTCGCCGCCGACCGGCTCATCCTCCTCCGTCAGAAGAACATCGTATGCTCGGCGCTGCTCACGGTAGAAGTATTCCATCGTAGGCGACTTCCGGCCGTCGGCCCACGCGTCAAAGTCGTCTTTCGTACAGAGGAAGTGCGTGTCGGGATAGACGTCGAGCGGAACGCCGGCTTCATCCGCAGCGGCCTGAAGATCCTGCAGGAGGGCGTAGTTGCCGGGCTCCGTGAGCGCAACTTGGTCGGGAGCGTGCTCTTCGATTTGCTTGTGTAGAAACGAAGATACGTCCGTTGCGCAGTCGCCGGCAGGTTCGTAATGAACCGAAAACCCGTTCGCGCGGAGGTCATCGCGGAAATGGCGCATAGCGGCGAGGCAGAGCGCAAGGCGGCTCTTATGCGGCGGGAAGCGACGCTGACCATACGGCGCCTCCGTCATAATGACCCGATCGTTCTCGGGGTCAGCATCATTCAGCAGGGCTGCCGAGCGATCGAGCTGATCGCGCAGAATGAGTATGAGGCGAGAGGCCGACATAGTACTGTTAGTTCTGCACGGTTGCCAGTCCGCCATCCACGCCAATCACCTGACCAGTAACCCAATCGGTGTTGGTATCGAGCAACCAGCAGATGGCGTCCGCTACATCGTCGGGTTGGCCCACGCGGCCCAGAGCGTGCATCGCCTCCGACTGCTTGCGGCCCTGCTCGGTGCTTAGAATTCTCGACGACATGCGGGAGTCAACGAGTCCGGGAGCAACGCAGTTGACATGCACGTCGCGCTTGGCGTAGGTGGCCGCCGCGGATTGCGTAAGCCCAATGACGCCAGCCTTGGCCGATGAGATGGCTTCGTGGTTCGTCAGGCCGGTACGTGCAACCGCCGAAGCGCTGAGCACGATGGACCCCCCGCTGCGCATGAGCGGTCGTGCGGCCGCCTTCACCGTATAGAAGGCTGAGTCGAGGTTCAGGGCGATCGTCTCGCGAAACTCCTCGATAGACGTCAGATGAGCTGGCTTCAGCAGAATCGAACCGACCAGATTTACGATACCGTCGAACCGGTCGTATCGGTCGGTCGTGTAGTCCACGATATCTTGGACGTCATCAAAATTAGTGGCGTCCAGCGGGTGCGGGTCTCCGCCCACTTCCTCGGCAAGCTCGTTGAGGTCCTCCTCTGTTCGGGCGCCGAGAACGAGCTGAGCGCCATCGTCGGACAGCCGGTGCGTGACGGCCGATCCAATGCCGCCCGTGGCGCCTAAGATTATATAGACCGGTTGATTATCAGTAGCCATAAAAGTGATGCGCGGTGGATAGGTGGAAAGGTGATTGAATAGCAGTGCCTTCAACGAACGATCGGAATCAGGATCCGATTCATCGCCGCATATATAGAAATCGTTACGGCTAGCGCCTGTTGAGGAGGGCCGGGTGCAGACAAAAAAAGACCGCAGGGCTCTCTCCCTGCGGTCTTTGAGCGTACCTACGTGTGGAAAATGTTATTCGTCGTTCTCATCTTCCGGGGGCATAAGCACTCCGTCAATGGCGTGAATGACTCCATTTCCGGCAGTCACACCAGGCTGAACAACGAGCGCCTCACCGACGAAGAGTTCACCGTCTTCGACCCGAATCGGCACCTCGCTTCCCTGCAGAGTTAGGACAGACGTCGTGTCCTGAAGTTCAGGGGCACCTAGATTACCCTCAGCCACGTGAAACGTGAGGATGTCACGAAGGCGTTCTCGATTTTCGGCATCGAGCAGTTCCTCGAGCGTGCCTTCCGGAAGCTCATCGAAGGCCTGGTTGGTGGGAGCAAAGACCGTATACGGACCTTCTTGCTCGAGTACATCTACCAGCCCGGCCGAGTCAACGGCTGTAACCAGTGTGCTGAACCGCTCGTCAGCCATCGCTATGTCCACGATGGTGGCTGGATCTTCTGGCTCAGGATCTGGCTCCGGTTCCCCGTTACAGGCAACAAGGCCGATGGTGATGAGTACGGCGAGCGAAAACAGACCGATACGGGAGAGTGCCCGTCGGAATGGGTGAGTGTTCGTCTTCATGGCGTCATTTTCCTCCTGTTGATTAAGAGAGCGTTTGTGAGTGTCGTAGTTTATATGGGTACTTAAAACATACTGGTCCAAAAGTAAAGACGGCCGGGCAAAAACCTTCGCTGAAATGTTACACCCCAGGCAATAAAGACTGTTCTAACGGGCATTGGGAGGTCTCGCATTGGCTGCGAGGCCTGCCCATGAGAACAATGTGGAACTCCAATGGGGGCTATAATGATCTATAAACGTGCGAGTGAGGATGACCAACTCGGTGAGAGGAGAGGGGATACGAGAACTAAACAGGAATGGGGAGATCAATTAAAGTCACAAGAGGCCTCCGGCTTGAGTTCGTAGTCCGTTGTGTGGAGGTGACGGAGATACCCGGCCGTCAAACGAGGCTGCCAAAGCACGTCACTCGGAAAGATACGAGACACGATGACAATATACACGCTCGGATACGCCAGTTGGCCTATTCAGAACGTTGAGACTCTTGTACGCGACCTAGACGCGCGGCTGATTGATGTGCGATATAAGCCGTACACGAGCAAGCCGGGATTCTCGCGGGACGATCTCGACGATCGGCTGGGTCCGCAGTACCGGCATGAGCCGGGATTCGGCAATGTCAACTATCGTGGCGGACCCGTCAACCTAAAAGCGCCGGAGCGAGCCCTAGATCGGCTGGATTTTCTAGGTGCGGAGGACAGGCCGCCAATCATTCTGATGTGTGGGTGCAAGGACGTGGAGCGGTGCCATCGCACGCAGGTCGCAGCACGTATTGCGTCGCGCTACGGCGGTACTATCGAACACCTCCCGGCCGAGCCGCCAGCCGGTAATTACAGAGAGAGCACACGCTGACTGAGGGAGCCGCTTATTATAGACCAAGGGGCGACTCCGCGGGGGGTAAAATAACAAAGGCCCAAGTGCTTGGAGGCGAAGCACTCAGGCCTAAAAGAGCTCCCCGGGCTGGATTCGAACCAGCAGCCCCCTGGTTAACAGCCAGGTGCTCTACCGTTGAGCTACCGAGGAAGGTGAAGAGGAGTCACCACAGTTGTGTGACCATCATTCCTCAATACCAAAGAGCAGATTTTGTTCGGAGGAGGCAAGGCCTTGACAGTCTTTTCACGGGGTTACGTCAGTTGGGTTCAGCCGTCCACGAATTCGTCGCACGGTCGAGATACGGGAAGTACTGCTCCGGATCAATGGTAATACGCTCGACGGGGCCGCCCGTGAACGTGGTCGTGATCTCACGATCGCCTGCCAGCCACGGGTCAACGGGAAGCATACGCTCCTCGGTATCCCCGTTTGCATACGTCACGCGGAGCGGCACGGGCATTGGCGCGTTGCCCTCGTCCGCAATGGTGACCGTAGTGCCAGCGTCGTGCGTCTCTACGTCCTCGATGGCGTGATCGAGGGTCCACGTCTCGTAGAGCCAGGTGCGCCAGAACCAGCCGAGCTCCATGTCGAGCACGTCTTCGAACGTGTGGAAGAGGTCGTGGGGCGCCGGGTGCTTGTACGTCCAGCGCTCGGCGAACGTGCGGTACGCCTCATAGAACGCGTCATCTTCTACCATGCCTTTCAGAGCGCGCAAGACGAGGCCCGGCTTGCTGTAGGAAGCGATGGTGCGGGCGGGCGAGTCGACGTCGGGCGGATATTGATCTGCGTGGCGCATCGACTCCACCTCTCGGCCCGTGCCTGCAATCTGCAGATAGAACTGGCGCGACCGCAGCCATCCATCTTCATCGAAGAAGTCCGTGTATCCTTCGGCTGTGTTGAAGGTCGTCGTCCCCTCATCCATCCACATGTAGCGCTTCTCATTCGACCCGACGAGCATCGGAAACCACATGTGACTGATCTCGTGGTAGGTCACGTTGAAGAGCGAGCGGTCCGTGCGATTGCCGCCGATGAGCGTGATCATGGGATATTCCATGCCCCCGCCAATGGCCCCCTCCACGACAGTCATGTGCGGGTAGGGATAGGGGATAAGCATGTCAGCCAGATGCTCGATCGAGAACTGCGCGAATCCCGCCGCCCGGTTCCAGGCTCGCGTGTCGGGGCGGTAGAGCGCGTGGATCATCGTCCGCGGCTGGTCAGGATCGTTGGTGGCTGCGGTGGTGGCGTCCCAGACGTGCCGGTCGGAGGCGCTGAAGGCAAAGTCGCGCACGTCATCGGCCTGAAAGCGCCAGGTGAGCGTGCCGTCGTCGCTCGCCGCGGTCGAGGTGCCCACCTCGCGCTCCTCGGGACCGACGATGGTGACAACCGTGTCGGAGTCGGCGGCCTGCGCGAGACGGTCGCGCGTGCGATTGGTGAGCACGTCACTTTCGTTCTGAAGCGTGCCCGTTCCGCCGACGAGCCAGCCCTCCGGGACGGTGATCGACACGTCGTACGAGCCGTAGCCCATGTAGAACTCGCCGTTGCCCTGGTAGGGTTCGGCGACCCAGCCCTCGAGGTCGTCGTAGACGGCCATCTGCGGGTACCAGTAGCCGAGGTAGAAGACCTCATCGTCGTGCCCCATGCGCGGGGCGCCTTCGCCCTCAGGGACCTCGAACGACCAGTCCACGGCGAGCGTCGTCGATTCGTCCGGCGCTACGCGGGATGGAGGGATCACGATCATCCGCGTATCGGTGATCGCGTATCCGCTCTCGCCTCGTCGCATGTCCGTAGGGGACAGCTCACTCAGCGTGTCGTCCTCCACGACGACCGTTGACACATCCATACCCCCGGTGATCTGTACACTACGGTTGCGGATGGTGCCTTCCTCATGGAGATTTTGGCGCAGGTGCATCACCAGTTGCTGCAGCGAGTCGGGTGCGTTGTTATAGTAGTCGATCGTCGCGCTGCCGGTCAGGAGGGCGTTGTCCGGATCGAGCGTCGCGTCGATCGTATAGTCGGCCGTATTCGTCCAGTACTCGGGGCCCGGCTCGCCTGTCATCGTCCGTGTCCCTTGATCAATTGCATCCTGGAAGTCGGGAGGAGGGGCTACGGGGTTTGGCGTCGGACGATCGGGCAGGAGCGTAGCCGTTGTGTCCGTCGTCGGCTGCGCGTAGAGGAGAGGAGCGCTGAGACTAAGGAAAAGGACGAGGGCGAGGCTGGACAGCAGATAGCGACGAATCATGAGGGCGAGATCTGATGAGCGGAATGCGCACTAAGAGGTACGAAATGAGACCAATCCGGATCCCTTGAATAGCTGGCGAGGTCGTCATCCCGCATGTCATGGATTACCCGATAGATGAAGGACCCAGTCCTCGATATCTCGGCGGTAGGACGGGCAGAAAATCAGAGGCACACGGCGTGCAAGAGCGCTAGGTTCTTGAAGGGGCGCCTGGGTTCTTGCAGGGGCGGTCCTTTGGGGAGGCAGCAGCGAACTGGTCGTGAAAGTGCGCGCCGGCCTGGAACTTGCGGAGCCGGGTGCCAATACCTACACTACGACAATACACTATTGCCCGAGTGGCGGAACTGGTAGACGCGCGTGATTCAGGGTCACGTGGCCTCCCATGGCCGTGGAGGTTCGAATCCTCTCTCGGGCACTTACCAGGAAGCCTTGGAAGCCCCGCTCAGGCGCCAGAGACGGCGATTGGAGCGGGGCTCTTTTATCTTTCTGCGAGAGCGGCGCTTCGGAGGCCCGTGCCGCGAGCGTCTGGGAGGCTCTACAGCCCCCCGACTAATCTGTGCTAGCCGGAATTCTATATCACTGTTCCCCCGATACAGCAGCGGCGATTCAGGGCGTATCCGTAGTTTCAGTGCGCAAGGTCCAGATGTGGACGTGGCCGGGGCCGTCGGCGTGGACTCCGCACTGAGCAGTCTCACTAAAGGAGCGTCAAAAGTGAACTCCGTGCAGTTAGCCGCGCACATCCAAGATTCTGCGCAAATCCTCCTTGGTCAAATCGGTTAGCTCTTCACTCTTTTCCCAGGCCGAGAGCATGCGCTGGTACTCTCCGCGCATGGGCACCGTGCTCTGAAAATCGCCGCCTCGAAGAGTAATGGATTGGAATTTTCCCTGCTGCTCGATGAGAAAATCCGTGAAGCCGTGCAATCCCGTCTCCTCATCCTTGTGGAAACCGGGAAACTCAATATCTGTCCGGTCCATATCTTCCGGCTCGAGCCTGTCGTAGGCGTCGTGCAGAATTTCATACATCGAGAGCACGTCGATGACAAACTCACCATCTTCCCCACCGAGTGTATCCTCATCCGGGGCGACATCGATATTCCAGTCATATGCAATCTCATACCCGTCCTCGAATATCCGCCGCTGCTCTCGGTAGTGGTCCGCGTGGTCGGGATCCACGTGCTCAAGAATTTTATACTGATTGGCTAGAATGAGCCGCTGAAATCTGGTTAGCTCCATAGTCCGTCTACTTTGGTTCGAGATCGTTTCAGCCAAACATATCATACGCTCGGCCTAAAAACCACCCCGTCGCTTTCAACGTGGAGCGCTAGTGCTTCTGGACCAACCGTCTGGCCTTTGAATCGCTGATGCATCGGGGAGGACGCCAGGCAAGAAGCGCGGCTGGATCCGCTCGACTTTTCAGAACAAATCTTCAATTGCTCAGGTTAAGGAAGTTGCTCTTTCAATCGTCGAAGACACCATGTGTGCATCGCTACTACTGCAGCTTCAATGTAGCGCGGATCGGCTACGAGGAAACCCTGAGCCTCGGTCCTAAGCACGCGAGTATGCAGATAGGAAACCACTTCTCCTCCACGCATGGGGCACATCTCCATCCTTCTTGACATCCAGAAGCCAACAATGAACACAGCTGCACTCATTACTGCTAGCATCACTGCTGCGCTCGTCGCATTGGTGTGGTGGGCGTTGAGCAGAGAACTGCGCGATTGAGGGCTATCTTAGGGGAGAAGGTTACCACTCTAGCACGTGATCGGTACAATAGTCCTCTGTTTTCCCAGCTCCACGATTGGCGGGCGCCCGCGAAGGTGCTCCACCCCGTGGGGAGGGCAGGGCTGTGCAGAAAAGCGCGATTGGAGGGGAGGAAGTGGAGGGTCCGACTGCGGGCAGCACGCTGTGATTTTCTGAACAGGTCTTCTATCGTCTAGACAAGAAAATTGCGCCCAAGATCGTCGAGCACCCATCGGGGACTGCGCTTTCGTGTTCACTCACTCGCTGGTGCGACATCTTCGTCGAGTGCTGATGGCCTATATCGCTTACGTGAGTAATGTTAAGGGCAGAAAGCAATTCTAAGCACAACGTGGACAAAGGCCTGGTTGCCTGCAATAGTGTCTCTCTCGCAGGACCTGTGAAAAGGGATAGATCGGGACAAAAATCTGGGGAACCGCGAGCACGATCCAGGACTTCCCGTGAAAACAGACACGTGCACCGGAACGGACCTGTTGTGCTCGATCAACCATCGGGCTCGCCAGGGTGCAGTATCAGAGCGTCTGATCTTCATTCTTGAGTCGCCTCGCTGAATGGCGGATGATTGCGAGCCAATCCGGAGTTTATGCCGTCTGCCAGCACAGGGGATCTGGAAGGGCAGGTGCCAACGCCTCGTTGTTCCCCTCCGGATCACTATGCAAACGCGTCCTGCGAAAGGGTCCCTGAAACCTTCCGTAGCTGCGATATATCCTCCATATCACGTTTCCGTCCTACTTACAGGGTCAAGTTTCGATAGTCTGATCTATCCCGCGAACTGCACGCCAATAGCCAATAAGTTAAGATAGAGTTAAAGTAAGATTAATACTAGTTTTGCCTGCATATTGTCTTTGCTTTTATTCAACTGAGCTTTTATCCCTGGGATTGTGTTGTCAAAAAATCGTCCCCTGAAACCCCACCTGCTCTCATAGAAGTATATCTCGCCATGGAAAACAACTCTCTTACGCGCCTGGCAGGATACCTTCTCGTTATTTCCTTATCCACGGCACTTGGCTGGCCCGCTACGGCTTGGGGGCAAGCCGGCACCCTCGAAGGAGAAGTGGTCGACGCCCAGGATGGAACTCCGCTTGCCGGAGTGAGCGTCTCCGTGGAGGGAGAGATGATGGGGGCGGCCACGGATCCGAGCGGTGAGTATGTCATCGACGGCGTCCCGGCTGGCGAGCACGTGGTGGAAGCTTCTTTTGTGGGGTATAGTCCTCAACAGGAGTCCATAGTGGTACAACCCGACGAGACAGTGACTCTCAACTTTGAGTTAGTACGAGATGAGCTTGGTCTTGACGAGATTGTAGTCACCGGAACCGGCGGAGAGGTCGAACAAAGAAGGCTTGGAAATGAGATCTCGACTATTAGTACCGCCGATCTTGAAAACAATCCGATCGGGAACGTCTCTGAGCTCCTACAAGGCCGTGAGCCGGGTGTGCAAGGCCTCCCGGGAAGCGGACTGACTGGTCAAGGATCCCAGATTCGAATTCGCGGATCTTCCAGCCTGTCGCAAAACAATGAACCTGTCGTTTATGTCGACGGCATACGAGCTGACAATGCCGGAGGATTTTCGGGCTTTGTAGCCACCGGAGGATCAGGTACGCCCTCGCGGCTTGACGACCTCAATCCGGAGGCCATCGAGCGCGTCGAGATTCTGAAAGGGGCCTCTGCTGCGACTTTGTTTGGCTCGGAGGCATCTAACGGAGTCATTCAGATCTTCACGAAGCGAGGAGATGCCGGTCAGGACACGCAGTACAGCTTCAATGTCGAACAGTCCATTATTTCACCAAACACGAGACGATTCGAGCCCCAGGTTGGGTTTCCCAGAACTCAGTCTCAGGCAGACCAGATGTCTCAGTACTTTAAGGGGGACGAAGAGGTTGAGCGCTTCGAGATGGTCAGCCAGACGGCAATGAAAGACCTCATGCAGACGGGGCGCAATCAGACGTACTCAGGCACGATCTCGGGAGGTACCGAAACGATCACTTACTTCGCAGCCGGGCGATTTACGACGGAGGACGGAGTGATGGGAGAGCCGCCCGGGACCAGTGTGCGGGCCACGGACGAACTGACGCGAGGAATGGGCAACCTGAATATCGGCATCTTTCCGACCGAGTCGACCCGGATCCGATTAACGGCGCAATACAGCGAGCAAGACTTCGAGACCCCGCAAAATTCAAACAGCATCTTTGCCCCACTGGCCAACGCCTCGGGCGGGAAGCCAGAGTTTGTGACCGAAAATAACCGGTATGGGGCGCTGTTTGCCACGATCCAGGAGTCCATGCAGCAGCAAATTCAGCAGGAAACCCAGCGGTTCTCCGGAAACGTGAATGTTAACCACCGCCCGCTTGACCCGCTGACCCTCGATGCCACGTTCGGTGTAGACTTCACGAGCACCCTCGATAGAGAGATCACGCCGTTTGGCTGGAATGTGGACGGACTGGTGGGCTCCAATACAGAGGGGCAGCGTGATATCGCTGAGACACGCAATGTGGAGTACACGCTCGACTTGAAGGCCAATCTCGACAACGAGTTTGACGTCGACTACGGTTTCATCAACCAGCTGACCTCGACGCTGACAATTGGGACGCAGAGCTTTTTCTCTCAGAGGAATATTACAAGCGTATCGGGGACCGATTTTCCGGGACCCGGTTTTGATGTCGTCTCTGCCGCAGATCGATTTAGCCAGCTGGAGCAGTTCCAGGAGATCCGCCAGATTGGCGTCTTCGCTCAGGAACAGGTCGGCATCAACGATCACATCTTTGTTACCGGCGGAGTTCGGCTGGATGCGAATAGCGCGTTCGGAGGCGATTTTCGAACAGTGACCTACCCGAAAGTAGCTCTCTCCTACATTCCATCCGACGCAGGATACTGGCCGGACTCCTCAGTAGGGCCACTTTCCTCACTACGCCTCCGAGCTTCATGGGGGCAGTCCGGCCTGCAGCCCGGTGCGTTTGATGCCATCACGACCTTCGATTCCTTTGCGTCTGCAGACGGAGCTGGGATCACGCCGGATAACCTTGGAAATCCCGATCTCGACCCGGAGATCTCGACCGAATACGAGGTTGGACTCGAGGCCGGATTTGTTGGCGACCGATACACGGTGGACGCGACGTACTGGGATCGCACGGTGGACGATGCGCTGGTTGCGCGACAGTTTCCGCCGACAGGAGGATTCGTGAGCTCACAGCTAGTCAACATCGGCGAGATTAAGGGGCGGGGCGTCGAACTTGGAATCGATGCCACACCCGTGCGTACCGAGGACTTCTCGCTCAGCCTCTTCGGTAACGCTTCGTACCTCTGGGAGCAAGTACGGGACTTGGGACTGGCTCCGCCCATAAAAGCCGGTGGGGCCTACCCGCGCGTCCGAAACCATGTAGTGGAGGGCTTCGCCCCAGGAGCGAAATTCGGTGCCGAGCTCATCGACACCCCGGAGGGCTTCCTTCCTGTGGACTTCACCGGTGATGGCGAACCTGACTCTATCGAGGAGCTCATTGCGCTATTGGATGGACCGGACCCCGTGCGATCAACGCTACCCGCCAACACGCAGCAGGTCTTGCTCAAGCAGTCTGGGATTGATGAACTGCCTGAGCCGCTGAACAACTACCAAGGGAAGCCCTGGCCTGACTGGCAAGGCTCCTTCGGACTTGACGTTGGATTCTCCAATTTCAGTCTGTCGACGATGTTTGAATACAAAGCTGGAAACTACCACGTTAACGCATTGGAGCAGGCGTTCCGAGCACGGAACCCCGCGATTGGGCGAAACACGGAAGAAGCAGCGACGGTGATCCGCGACTTCCTGACTGGTGGACTTGATGAAAACAACAACCCGCAGCACGACGGTGAGGTGCGGGCAGAGGCTTTACAGACGTGGGTAGATGACCTGCTCGGGCTCGACCCGTTCCCGGGAATGAACCACACGCAGCCGGCCGACTTCATCCGCTGGCGCGAATTGAGCCTTACTTACACTGTGCCCCAGCAATTCGTGTCACGTTTCGGAGCCGAGAACATGTCGGTTACGGTCTCTGGACGGAATCTGCGAATGTGGTTCACGGCTGGGTATGACGGGCGAGATCCTGAGACAAATGAGCTTGGTCGCGGCGCGGGAAGTACGTTCGACGAGAATTTCCGTCAAGGCGTGGAAGCCTGGAATGTGCCTATTCCTAGACGGTTTTCGTTCTCCATTCGGACCACCTTCTAAGATCGCCTCGAGCATCCCCCAGCGCCTCACCGTTACCCACCTAAAGGACAGATTAAGTATCCATGTTTAATCGAGTTATCAGATTTTCCATCATCCTCTTTGTGGCCCTGGGCCTCATCGCCTGCGAGGGCCTGCTGGACGTCGAGAACCCTAACACCCTGGAAGAGGGTCAGCTGGATGACCCAACGGCTGCAGAGCCTATGGTGAACGGGCTCCAGGCGAACGTCACAGAGGCACTGACCTCTATGTATAGCCCCTACTCGACCTTCACAGACGAGCTAACCTGGGTCGGATCCCGAGACGCGTGGTTGAATCTGAGTTGGGGTTTTATGAATTCAGGGAATGAGTTTATAGATACTCGTTTCCTGGACGTGGGAGAGGCTGAATGGGTAGCCCGAGAGTTTATTGGTCGGTTGGAAGAGTTCCAAGAGGAAGGGGAGCTCGACGATGAGGCGTTGTTGGCCAAAGCCTATCTCCACGGGGCCATCATCAAGACGACCGTCGGTGACATGTTCTCGAACTGGGCTTTCTCCGACCGGACGGAGGCGGGTGAGCCGGTCGGAGAAGAGAACATGGAGGTCCTCTACGACCAGGCGCTCGAATGGGTAGATGAGGGACTCCAGCTTGATGCCGCGGAGCTCGAGCCGGAGCTGACGGCCTTGAAGGCGCGTATACTATATAGTCGCAGCCTGTGGGACAAGACCCGGCCCGCCGGCAGTGTCGAGACGGAAAACCCGCTTGTGGATGACGAGGATGCAGCAGAGGCGGCTTCCGTGGCTCAGGATGCCCTTGACTTGATGGGAGATGACTTCATTTTTGATCTCGTAGTATCTGCGGAGGCCGATTTCACCTCCGACATCGCATTTCAGGTCAACCAGCGCAACGAGCTCATTCCCGACACGACCGTTTACGTCAACACCGAGACTGATGATGGGCTGGTCGTCGACGAAGTAATCTTTGAGGACCCAGTCGACAATGTTGTCCATCCTTTCCTTGAGCGAATTATCAACACGAGGTATCCCGGCGTCGGCAACGAGCTTTCCGACGTTACTATTGTGTCAGCTCGTGAAATGCACCTCATCATCGCTGAGAATGCACTGGCGAATGGGGATGTCGGTCCTGGATCTGCATTCCGGACGCACATTAATAACCTTCGGGACCTCGACGACGAACTGAGTTCGTATGAGGGCCCTTCGGAAGAGGGGGTGGAACGCCTCGAGTTGCTCAAAAACTCCAGGCAGGCAAACCTCTACCTTCAGGGACGCCGCCTCGCAGATATGTATCGATTTGAAGAGATCTCGCCTGGCCCTGAACAGGGTTGGGAGTCCTCATCCGACGCAGTACAGAATCCGGGAACTTTCATCCCGTTGCCAGCCACCGAGCTACGGGCGAACCCAAATCTCTAACCTCTCCTCACTCGGTGCTGAAACAAAAATTAAACCCGGAGTTGCACCTCCTATTGGGTGGAGGCTGAATATCTAGCAAGTCCAGCTTACTGTAAATGGCGAGACCGTGGCAATCTGGTCCGTCTTTCTATTGGGCAAGAAGACAGACTCGTCTCTCGGCGCTAGCTTTACGGCTGATGCAGAAGAGAGCTTTCGATTTAAGATTCAACTGAACACCTACTTTTCCACCTGCAGTACCCCTCCGCCTCAGGGCAGGCCCGCATGATGCACGCGGTCTGCATGGGCAAGGTTAAATTGATGGAGGGGTAGATTACCGTAATTCTCTCCATAAGAACAGTCCATTTATGCATATCCTACACCAGCTTCCCATGCGGTACTCCATTGCATCTCTGCTGAAGCGCTTCCGGTCTGCAAGTTCGCTCGTCGCTCTCGTTCTATTTCTTGCGCTTGCAGGATTGCCTATGGCCGAGGCACAGGAAGCAGAGGCCGATATCGAGGCCCTCCTCGAGGAGGCGGAGACCGATGAGGGCATGTTTGACGTCCATCGCGCCGAGGATCGGTACTTTTACGAGATTCCCGAGGAGATGCTGGGGCGCGACATGCTGCTTATGAGTCGCTACAAGGAGAAAGAACCCCACTTTTCGGAGGAGCGCACCGGCGCCCATTCAGACATGCTCGTTCAGTGGGAGCGGGAAGGGGACCGTGTGATGCTTCGCGCGCTGTCCTACGAGTATGATGCTGACGAACATCTCAACGTTTACAAAGCTGTCGAGCGCGACCGGTTCACGCCAATCCTCGCGATCTTTGACGTTGAGGAGGAAAGCGACGATACAACGGTCATTGAGGTGTCTGACCTGTACACGGGAGGCTCTGAGGCATTTGAAGTCGCCCCGTGGAGTCAGCAGTCGGTCGAAGCGCGCGCCATGGACCGCGAACGCAGCTACGTGGAGTCGATTCGCAGCTATCCGGAGAACATTGAGGTTGGCGCAGTGCTGACTTACGAGGCGGATGCTCCCCCATCGGAGATGCGCGGTAGCAGCATGTCGGCACACCTGAACCACTCGATGCTGCTGCTGCCGGAGGAGCCGATGGAGCGCCGCTGGTACGACGAACGCGTGGGACTGCGCGGCTTCGCACAGCTCGACTTCGGTCGTGACTACCAGGGCACCGAGCAGATCGAATACATCCGCCGTTATCCCCTCGAACCAAGCGACACGTCGGCGTACCTGGAGGGCGAGCTCGTCGAGCCGGTTGAGCCGTGGACGTGGTATATCGATCCGGCCGTGCCGGAAAAATGGATTCCGTACTTCAAGGAGGGGCTCCTTGAGTGGAATGAAGCGTTCGAGGAAGCTGGTTTCAAAAACGCAATCGAGGTCGAGATGGCGCCGGTCGACGATCCGGACTTCAGCCTGGAGGACGCTCGCTACTCTGTAGTGCGCTACAAGGCCACCAATGTTCGTTCGGCCAACGCGGGTGGCGGGGCGTTTGACCCGCGCTCCGGCGAGATCGTTCGCGGCCATATGCATATGCTCGACGGTCTCGAGGAGCGGCTGCGCTGGTGGATTCTCTCGGAAATGGGGGCCCGCCACGATGATCTGCGCGGCGACGAGGTGCCCGAAGAGATGATGGGCGAGGCGCTGCGTTACGTCGTCTCCCACGAGAAAGCCCACGTTGTGGGACTTCCGCATAACCAGATGGGCAATCACGCCTATCCAACCGACTCGCTCCGCTCGGCCTCCTTCATTGAGGAGCACGGCCACGCCGCTTCGGTGGTCGGCCGGACGCGGTTCAACTACGTCGCGCAGCCGGGGGATGATATTCCGGAGATCGAGCGCCGCAAGGTCGGAGCAGCCGATAAGTTCGCCGTCGAGTACGGGCACACTGTGATGCCTCAATATGACGGCCCGGATGAGGAGCGACCAGCGCTCAACGAAATGGTGATGGAGCGCAATGAAGAGCGCCAGTACCGCTTCCTGGAAGGGCAGTATGTGGCGGAAGAGGAGTGGGATCCGTACCGCCAAACCGAATCGATGGGCGCCGACGGGGTAAAGGCCAGCACCTACGGGATGGAGAACATCAAGCGCCTGATGCCGGACCTGGTCGAACGCGTCACTCAGGAAGGCGACACCTACCGAGAGCTGGAGAATCACTTCCTACAGCTTCACCAGAAATGGCAGCGCTACATGCAACACGCCACCGTACAGGTGGGAGGTGTGTACAGCCACAACAAGCGGCACGGGGAAGAAGGACCTATTTACACGCCTGTCGAGCGTGAAGATCAGATCCGAGCAATGGAGTTTTTGGAGGAATATGGATTCCAAACGCCCGAATGGCTCCTGGATCGGGAGACGCTGCGCCTCCTGGAGCATGCTGGCGCGCTGGAGCGCGTGCGCGGTTACCAGATGCAGGCGCTGGAGCGGTTTCTGCTCCCCAATCGCTTCGCCCGGCTTGCCGAGCAGGAGCACTTTCTGGGAGATGAGGCCTATACCAACATTGAGATGATGGACGACCTCCGAGCTATGCTCTGGAACGAAGTTCAGGACGGAGAGTCCATCGATGCGTTTCGGCGGAACCTGCAGCGCGGCTACCTGGACCGGCTGGACTGGCTGATGCACGAAGCCGAGATGGACACGTTTGACCCGCCGGCTTCCGGCAACCTGCGCGTACGAAGCTACGAGACGCCGCCGCTCAACGCCCAGGTGCACGTGAGCCAGTCCGACGTCCAGATGCTGGTACGCGATCAGCTGCGGCTGTTGCGTTCAGAGGTGCAGGAAAATCTCGACGCGGCGCCGGATCGCACGACCCGCATCCATCTGGAAGACGTCCTGGCACGTATCGATCGGATTCTTCAGGACTAATCAGGACTAAGCACCTCCAGCCCAGAGCGCTGGTTACCTGCTTTGTAAAGGCCCGAGGAGCCGAGACCCAGTGGAAACGGAGGGTGAACTGCGCTGCTAGCCCACTGTCGAGGTGCTGCCTGGCGGGTGCAACGTGTCGCTACTGGTCTAGCCGGAAGCCATCTCTCTGTGAGTGACGTAGGATGCATCCGCATACGGGGGCAGACCGGATTGACCATAATCTCTATTGCTTTTCATACATCGTTCTCAACGCACGCGCGGGAATTTTCTAAAACTAGCAGTCCTAAATATGATGCCCATCTCACCTCCTGCAGTATCACGTTCATTATGTCAACGCCGACCATCTTGTGGTTCCTACTGACCGGATTAGCAGAGTTTTATGTGACCACAGAGCCCAGTCTCGATGGTTGGCTGTTTGCCCTGGCCAAAGGCATCGGAAGCATGGTGATGGGATTGATAGTGCTCACCGGGGGCATCCGCTTCCTGATCTCTGAGCAAAGCCGCGGAACGGGCGATGTGGTCAAGGGCGTCGGGACGGCGCTGGCAGGACTGGCTGTTCTCGCGATAGGCGTCGGCTTCATCGTTTACGGGCCGTGACGTGCTCGCCCATCTTGGCGGCACGCGATCTGCATAGTCAACCCCCACCTCTCTCTGCTTTCTAAGCGGCCCCTCTCGGTCAGGCATTTATCCAACAGCCTGAAGGGCAACATGCCCGCCTAATCACAGGTGGATGCTTTGCCGTCCGTGCACCGATCTGGTTGCCCGGGACCCAAATCCGTTCGGCAGGCGCACGACTGGTCGTTTCCTTCGGTCCGGAATACAGAAAATGGGGGGCAAGAGAGGGTCAGCTTAAGAGAGGCGAGTACGACCCAGGGGGCATTGCAAGGAGACCCCGGTCGGCTTCCGGGCCCTCTCGTTGCGGCTCTACGGTGGTCTGCTGTTCTGCTGGGTAGCCGTGACGCTTCTTGCGGCGGTCTTAGAA
>OBKM01000042.1_pt1 | contig 48923 bp, 47 predicted proteins | sample 1519691 | NCBI WGS metagenome assembly OBKM01 (sample SAMEA37050418, study PRJEB22526) | metagenome | biome: saline pan; feature: lake; material: water | place: Egypt | collected 2015 | depth 0.5 m
TGAGGCCGGCGATCGTCCATCAGCACGCCTCGGGAGTCGCCCGTGGCGGTCGTGGTCGTCAGCCTGGAATCGGCTCACTGCACACCCGCTGGACACTGATAGCGACAAGTACGACATGGTCCTTGATGCGAACCTGCGACGAACACAGTCTTGGAGTACCGCACTCCAGTACATCGAGGATTTTACCGAGTGGAGGCCAGACAGATGACGCAGATTCAGCAAGTCCTGTGGGAACTGCGGATGGACTACATCGGCCACCCGTACTACGTGTCGGGGAACGCCATCCTGCACGCTCTCGGCCAGCATCTGGAGCCTGAAACACACGCTTCAGTGTCCGCCAGTCACGGTGTGTTCGTGCCGGGACAGTTCGGCACGTTCCCCGAAGAACACTCGCAGAGTGGTATCCGACCGTACCTCGGAAGCGGTCTACCCGACGTAGAGGCGTACGACGATCTGTTCCTCCAGCGGGAGGCGATGCATCCGTGGCTGCTCGACACTCGTGCCCGGGATGCGCTGAATACGCATGATCTCCGTATCCAAGGCGGGCACCCGGCGCTCGCTCACGAGACCATCATGGGCCGCCGGGAGGACCAGCGGAAGCAACAGCAGACGACGAAATGGTACGTTCACGCCTACCTTCACGCCGATAACCCGACAGTGCTCCCGCTCGGCGAGGACGTGCTGGAGGGTCTCCAGTTCGGCGGCAAGCGCAACTACGGCTACGGCGAGGTTCAGCTGAAGGACACGCAGGTGGTGGATCTCGATGAACTGGACTACTCGCGGCTCGAAGGCGCGGAGACGTACCTCATCGAACTCGTGACGCCGTTCGTGGTGGCGTCGGAGTATCCAGAAGCCAACGATCAGCCCGTGCCGTGGTGGTGGGCCGAGAGCCGAGACGAGCTCCGGTTCCGCGAAGAGAAGATCCTCAAACAGCGTGAGGTGTTCCGACTGGAGACGGTGGACCACGGACAGATCGTGAAGTACCTCGGCGATCGTCCAATCGAGACTGCGAAGAACGGCCTCACTCGGGTCGGCTCACACTCCCGATATGGCTTCGGTGAATTGCGAGTGAAACCGCTTCACAACCAGTGTCAAGAAATGGATAGAAACGGGTAGATTGACCAATGCACAGATCCTCAAATACCGCTGAATTTGCCGAGATTATTCCAGCGGAAATTCTGAATAAAGAAATCGTATTTGCAACAACTGTTATCCCACCGTTAAGGAGACGGAATAAAGGAAGGGAGCCCTTGAGCTCTTCTATGTTTCTTCGGTTAATTCGATAGAGAGCGTTTTTTCAATGTCTTCAATCACCGACCCGCCAACACCAGCACGAGCGGCACGGCCCTGTTCAACAGCAAGAATATCATCTTCTGTCGCACCAATTTGTTCTGCTAATTCTGTCTGGGTAAGTCCATTTTCCTGTCGTGCACGTGTAACAACATCGGCATATCCAGATATAAGGTATGGAAGTGGATCGTCGTCGTAGTCAGTGCCTTCTTTCTCCCAATGGCTAGAATCACCATCCCACAACTCACTGGTTTGTGGGGCATCGGAACTATGAGACGTTGGAGTTGATTCTTGCTGCTGCTCGTCAGATGAAGATGATTTCTTTGAAGAGTCATCGTGTGGTGCACACTGCTGACAGACAAGAAGCGTTGCCCCAGCAACCTCTGCTTCACGCAGTGAATCGCTTTGCTTTCCACAGAGTTCACATGCAGATCCATCAGACTCAGACCCGGAGTCACCCGTTGAATATTTTGCCATACATTATATTAGGTCGTCACCGGTATTAACTTTGACACAGACGATTACTGATTTGAGTGTATCCGCTCGAAACGAGTATAGCGGACACCCATTTTATTTACAGGAAGATTCTAACACAGATTCAGGATCACGGGGTGAAATCGTTGGAGACCGATAGCGCGTTTCGCGTCTAGGTATTGTAGCTGCTTCGAATAGGTCAGTTATTTAGTTACGATTGGATTGAAAGCCCCGTAGAGACAGTACTGCTGTCCAGATTCCGCCAAGTGCAAATGGGAACCAGTACGCAGCCAAACGAAACAGAAGAGCCCCGGCTGTCGCCGCTGCGACACCGATACCAGCTGTTAAGACCAAAACAGCTGCCAGGGTAGCTTCGACCCCACCGAGCCCGCCAGGAGCAGGCACAAGGAATCCGAGTTTACTCAATGCAACAGCGAGCATTGCAAGAGGAAACGCGATAGGTGAGCCGATTGCATATAAAGTAACGTATAGCGCAACAGCCAACATAAGCCATCCAAGGTGTCCAAAAAAGAGGGCCAGCAAGATTGATCTTCGATCTGTTGCCAGTAAATCAAGTGTGCTGTAGAATCCCTGAAGTCGATCCTGAAGATTCTCCTTGCTGAGTGCCTCTGCAACACGAGGGGAGACTCGAGCGACAACACGTCGGCTCCAGTCAGCAACCGATAGCAAAGCTCGCTCTACGGTCTCGCGACGGTACCAGATAAACAGAAAGCCTGCGAGAATTGCAAGGAAGATCAGCGGAACAAGATAGAATCTAGCTGTAACATCAAATGTCCAGGCCGTACCAAAAATCAGGTACAAAAGTCCAAAAGTTCCCAGCGTATAGTATGGAACGTAGTTGATAAAGTCGCCACTGACGACAGCCGCAAAGTCACCTTCAAATTCTCCACCTGTGTTTTGTGACAAAACGTACGCAATTGCGGGGGTTGCAGCAACTTGTCCATACGGTGTTGCGTATTTCATGAAGGTTGCAGAGGTGAAGATACCGAACAGTTGTCGACGAGGGACAGCCCTTTCAACGGACTGGAGGACTTGATGCCATGAGAGCGTTCTGAATGCCAATGTCCCAATAACGGCTAAGAAAGCGAGTGAAAAGATCGTCCGATCAGCATCTCGCATAGCATCAAGTACATCTTGCCAGCCGACACTCACAACGAGTATTGTAAGTGCAACAGCAGCAACCGCGAGTCCTAATGCAAGGCGACGCTTCACTGTTATACAATTACCAGAGATTCCTAAAACATCTATGGATTTATACTTCTCTGATATTCGTGTCAACAACCTCGGGGCATCCGGCTTGAATTTCTGTGAAATACTCAAAGACAATCTGGAGTTAGAGAATAGTTAACGAAGAAGGTAGAGAAAAGAAAGGTCTTTTAACCACCAGCGGGCTACTCTATATTGCACACAGCGCGTGGGTAGCCAAGCCAGGCCAACGGCGCAGCGTTGAGGGCGCTGTCCCGTAGGGGTCCGCCGGTTCAAATCCGGTCCCACGCATTATTTTTTGCGGTGAACTTCACTGTTCAGAGATGCGTATGCTTTGCAAAGAAAGTGTTGGCAATACGGTTAAGCGGCCAATCTAAGAGAATCAAACACAGCTTCACCAGAAATCAGTCACAAGGGAACCAAGAAAGAGGATGATCTGCGGTTAATTCAATTGTAACCGGATCACCGAGAGAGACAGAGTTAGAGTGGTTGTGCATGCACTCAATGGTAGTTCCATCTAATAGCTCAACCCGATACTGAATCATGGATCCCAAGTATTTACGATAGGTGACACGGCCATCCATTGAGGCTTCTGTTGCTGGTAACGCAATAACGTCGTCTGGTCGAACAAGAACATCAACATCCGTCTGACTATATGCGTCTGAAAGACCTCGAATCTGTGAAACAGGAATATCCGCAATTGGAGTCTCAACAGTACCTTTCTCAACAGTGCCACTGAGGAAGCCAGCATCGCCAAGGAATTCAGCAACAAACCGTGAGTTAGGATGTTGGAAGACTTCTTCGGGACAACCGACCTGTTCGATGGTTCCATTATGTACAACTGCTATCCGGTCAGAGATTGAGAGTGCTTCTTCTTGATCATGTGTGACAAAGATGGCAGTCACACCAGTCTGCTTGAGTATTTGTCGGACCTCCTCACGCATCGTCACCCGGAGATCGCGGTCAAGATTCGAGAAAGGCTCATCGAGAAGTAACACCTCGGGTTCAGGAGCTAAAGCACGGGCTAGGGCAATCCGCTGTTTCTGGCCACCAGATAGTTCTTCTGGATAGCTTTCTTTTTGCTCCGGGAGGCCGACGAGCTCAAGTAACATATCAATTCGCTGCTGGCGTCGGGACGACTCCCAGTGGTCAATTCCAAAAGCAATGTTCTCTGCAGCGGTCATGTGCGGGAAAAGCGCGTAGTCCTGAAACACAATTCCAATATCGCGTTTCTCAGGAGGAACGAATGTATCCGGACCAGAAACAGTGCTTCCGTCCAATCGAATACGACCAGTGGTCGGGCGCTCAAGGCCAGCAATCGTACGAAGTGTTGTTGTTTTTCCACAGCCAGAGGGGCCAAGCAGTGTCATGATCTCTCCTTCATCGATAGTGAGATCGAACTCTGACACAGCTTGTTCAGACGCGAACTTCTTTGAGAGGTTGTCAAGCTGTAAGATGGAATCTGCATCCGCTTTATCCTGATCTATGGATTTATGAATCTGTTCAGATACCGGATGCTGGTGTGTATACTTTGATGAATGGGATGCCGTCATCGATACCACCTTCTCAAATGCTGAGCGGATTTGTAGGTGTAGTTTGAGCGAATAGAAGGTTGATAGCGGCGGCATTTCATATTCAGTGTATTATCTCACTAACGTTTAGGACTCCCTAAAAACATTATGATATAAGAATATGTGACAGAAAATCGAATGTATTATATGTTTAGGTTAGCCTAAAAATTTTTCATGGAAGACAGCAACCATCTAAGTTGCGCGAAATCGACAGATAGACGGCGTTTTCTTGCCGCTACAAGTGCTGCTGGTGTAGCCGGAATTGCAGGATGTACTGACTTTCTTGGATTTGGATCTAGGGACGACCCATACGAAACGTATGGTCCACAGGAAACAGGGATTAACGAAGAACAGGTAACATGGGACGACTTAGGGGAGTTAACTGGAACGCTGAAGGTTACGACTGGAAGGACGCAAGACCAAATTGATCCAGTGTTCGAGGCACTTGAAGAAGAATATCCGGATTTCACGGTTGAAAGAGACTACAGTGACGAGGATGCAGGTGCGCGAAATCAAATAATAGAAGCAGGCGAAGAGGCTGAGGCGGACGTTTTCTACACACAGTCGTCTGGATCACTTTCAATGATCAAGGAAGAAGGATTAGCACAAGAGTTACCAGAAGATGTAGAGCAGGCTGTCGAAGAGCAATATCGGGACGATGACGGTGAGTGGTGTGGTGTTTCAGGTCGCGTGCGAGCGATACAATATAACACAACAGAGTGGGACGAAGAGGAACTGCCCGACGATATTTGGGAGTATGCTGAAGACGATCGATTTGCAGAGGAAATATCGACCCGACCGAATTCAGGGACGTTCCGGTCATTTATTATTGCAATGTTAGAACGAAAGGGCGAGGAGGAGACTAGAGATTGGATAAATAAGATGATGGAAGATCAAGATGTCCAGTTACACTCTAGCGGGTCACAACAAGCAGAGAGTGTTGATAATGACAATGAGAATACCCTTGCACTAGGAAATCAGTACTACGCACAGCGTCGGATACAGCAGTACGAAGATGATTCAGATATTGATGTCACATTTACGTCTGGTGATGCAGGTTCATTGTTTATGGTCTCCGGTGTTGTTATCCTTGAAGGAGCTGAGACCCCGAACTTAGCCGCAGAATTTATTCGACATCTCTTGGCGGTTGACGGCCAAGAGAAGTTTGTGGAAGCTAACGGCGAGTATCCTGTTATTACTGAATTTGACGACTATCCAGAAGGTTTACCAGCACCAGAGGAGCTTGATCCGCCAGAATTTGACTTGAATAAGCTATCTGATCTGCAAAGAGCAATTGACGTGTTGGAAGACGAAGACATGACGGTATAACGCGTCGCAGAGTGACAGTTACCGAGCCAGAGTAAAGATTTGCAAACGCACTTATTCAAGCAAGTATACTTGTGAATCGATTACGGTTGCCCCAAAGCATACATGCGGACAAAGATCGCTCGTTGTTGTTGACAATACTTAGTGGGACAATTGCGGTCTTAGTTGCATCTCCATTGTTCTGGTTATTGTTACGGGTATTGGAAGTTAATCCAGCCGAAGCAGTTGAGATGGTTACCGCACAGCGAAATATCGATATTCTGCTTAACAGCATCGGATTGATGGCCGCTGTGACAGCGTTTTCGATGCTGCTTGGCATACCGCTTGCAGTGTTAGTAACACGTACTGATCTTCCATTTAAACGACCGCTGACGATTATCGCGGCACTTCCACTAGTGATTCCAAGTTACATTGGGGCATTTGCATTTGTCTCAACGTTTGGACCCCATGGAGAGATTAGTTCTATTGCCGGGATACCGATTCCAGAAATTAGTGGTTATGCTGGAGCAATTCTAATTATCACACTATATACATATCCGTATGTGTTCTTAACAGCGCGAGCCGCACTACTGTCAATGGATGAATCAATGATTGATGCTGCACGGACGCTCAATGCAACACGATTGGGAGCTTTTAGACGAGTTACACTTCCACAAATCAAGCCGGCCGTCGCAGCTGGATCACTGCTCGTTGCGTTATATGCAATCTCAGACTTTGGTACACCAGCATTCATGGGTATTGAGGTATTTACAAGTGCAATCTATCGACAATGGGATGTTGGAAGTATTGAGTATGCCGCGTTACTCTCGTTACAGTTAATTGGTGTTGTAGCAGTTGTGCTGCTGCTTGAGAGCAAGATTGGCGGGGATGAAAAAACCGGACAGAGTCAAACAAAAGGATCAAAAATCCAGCTTGGACGATGGAGGTATATAGCTGTAGGGTTGTTTGGTCTGATAGGCATCGTAGCAATTGCATTGCCGGTCATTATCTTTGGAAGTTGGTTGCTCCAGGACCCAGCACAGGAAGTACCATCGCTTGAGTTCCAGTTAGAGTTTGCGTTTAATTCGGTATATCTAGCAGGGATCACAGCACTTCTCGCTGCAATACTCTCGATTCCAGTCGGATATCTTTCGGCACGATCAGACAGGTCGCTAGACCAGTTATTCGAACGAATAACGTATGTTGGTTTTGCTGTTCCAGGAGTGATTATCGGACTGGCACTTGTTTTCTTTAGTGCGAACTATGTTTCGTGGTTGTATCGAACTGTACCTGTCTTAGTTTTCGCATACGTTGTTCGGTTCTTGCCACAGGCAGTGGGCACCACTCGATCAGCTTCATTACAGGTTGACCAACAGCTAACAGAAGCAGCTCAAACGCTGAATGCTGGAAGATGGAGGACATTCCGAGAGGTAACTCTTCCATTAATTATGCCCGGAGTAGTGGCGGGAGCAGCGTTGGTATTTTTGACCACAATGAAAGAACTACCAGCAACGTTAATGCTTCAGCCATTTGGAATGGAAACGCTTGTGACGATTATCTGGGCTGCAGAACAGACACTGCATTATCAGTATGCAGCCATTCCTGCACTCGCATTGATCATTATATCAGGTATATCGATGGTTGTCATGCTTCGGGGAGAAAATACAGGACTAATCTGAAGAAAGGAATCGTCGGAACAGAGAATCTTATTTTTCAAGCTGATTTTCAAATTCTGTTGTCGGATTCTGCATGATCGCAGATCCGAGGGCTCCAATTCCGCTAGCATTACTGGATAGCCAAGTTACACTTCCATCGTCCTCAAGAAATCCATATTGATCAGACTCTTCGTCGATTACCAGCACACCACCAAATAGCCCACCATCACTTTCTGCGATTGCGAGCTCATATCCTTCTGCTTCAAGTCGTTCGCGGTATTGTTCCATTCGTTGCTCGAGTTCTTTACGATCTGTGTAGCTCAGTTGGTTGAAGTACTTACCAAGATGTGTGTTATCAGTCATATCTATTCACCTTCTTGTTGTTTGTGATGAGAGAGTCGTCTGTTCGCAGTCTCGATCCACCGCATTATTTGTCTTCTGGCCACAGTGTGGCCTTCTGATGCAAAAATATCAGCAATTGTTTCCTCGTTAACTGATGCCAGATCGGCAACCGTCTGGAAACCGTTGTCTCGTAGTAGATTTGCTTGCTGTCGAGAAAGGCCATTAATAGTCTCAATCGGAGGAGCAGCAGGCGAATCAGAATCAGCACGTCCCAACGTACGCATCTCTCTGATTGAATCCTTGAGTTCGTTAATCTCAGGTAACTTTTCTTCGTCGTCAATAGCTCTGTTCAGCCGATTAGTATCTACCCAGAGCAAATCACCAAGTGTCGTGACACCTGTACCTTTTAAGTTCTCGATAGTTTCTGCCTCTAGGTCATCAATGGTGTCAATAGGCTGATCAAGTATTGAGTTGCCCCCCTTGCTCGAATCAGACATCCCGGCCCTTCTTTGTATCAGTGAATCAATCTGCTGATGAGTTGACTCAATCGCCGCCTTACGACGGGGAAAATCATCTCCTTTACCATCGACCTCAATATCCCCATCAGTCAAGATGTCGAGAACATCAAACGAAAAAGATATTGAAGAACCGTCGGATGATGATTGCTCAAGATGAACTTGATAGCCCTGTTTTGTTTGCTGCAGTGTTATCCCTGTATCGAGTTCCATTTCTAAGTCAGCAGCATGATATACAGGTACTGCGACATCAGAGTGTCCAGATCTGACGAGCTGTCGCATTCGTTGTTTTCCATACAGCATTGCCTCGACCTCTGCTCGGGATAGTGATTCATACAGTGTAACAAGGAACGTCCGGAGGTCACGAGTTTCTGGTTGACGCTTACTCATTGTTGTCTCGATTGTCTAGTTGTTCGGTTCGCTGACGAAGAATATCCTCGACACTAATCCGTTCTGGTCGCTGCTTCTGATCTCTCGATTCTTGAGTGTCTTCAGTCTGCTCTTCAATAGCAGTATTGGCGACACGTTCAATCACTTCTTCACCGATGGTTTCGTTTCTCACTTCTGCGACCATATTGACTTCTAAGTCAAAGGCAGACTCTACACGACGGTTGTACGCTGTTGATTTACTTGCTGGCTTGACTTGTAGCCGGCGGGGCGTAGCAATTCGTTCCGGTGCAGGAGAGTGTTCGACATCGTCAACCTGGGTAATCTCCGCGGAAAAGCTTTGTTCAATTCGATCTACCTGTAAGTTAGGTAGCGACAAGAACAGCACAAGTGGGATATCTATGCGCTTTGTTACGCGCTGGTTCTCCTCATTTTGAATAGTTGGGGCCTGATACTGAAATGAAACGGTAACAAGGTTACCACGTTCATCGTATGCTGTCTCCAGCAGTAGATCAACAACTTCAGTTTGCGCTTGAATACTGGCATCAACGGCTGCAATAAGAGGACCAGAGAACAAATTCGATAAATCAAGATTCTCAAGAGAACTAATTGCTGGCATATATACTCATTATGAGATCAATTGAATCATTCTTCAGCCTCATCAAGAGGCTTTTCAGTAATTGTCTGCTCTAGCACGTCCATCACTCTGCTCGTCCCTTCTGGGGGTTCAATGGATCCGGCCTCGATGTGCACTTTCTGGTGATATTTTCGTTCAATCTCCTGTTGTCTCTTTTCTTGTTTCTTTGAACTGCCACTGACCGTAAAATAGGGTAAATACCCAGCTCTTCCGCCAAATTTGCGCTCTTGTGATTCGGCTTTTTTCTCTACGGAATTCAACTTAACATTGAAGTCAATCTCAACAGTGTCAACTTCGAAGTATGGTACGTGTAGCAACAATAAGAGCGGCACTTGTAGTTCAAATTCTTCTTCTGTTGATTCACCTTGTTCGTTAACGGTTCCTTTTCGGTATGAAAACTCAACATATACTGGTTTACGTGTCGCATCAAATGCGAAATCATCGGGCTCTTCAAATGCAACATCAAGAATAAAATTTGCTGCAGTTTCTGAGGCAGCTGCGTTTGCCTCAACAGCAGCGTTGAGTGGAGCTCCAAGTATTTCATCATACGGAATGTTACCTAGTTCAGAGGGAAAGTCTGGATTTGCCATGTCGATCCATTCCCAGTTAGATTAAGAGGTAAGTTAGGTATACACCGATTATATTCGCCTTAACTGGCGATTAATACGGGGTACAATTATTATGGTGACAAGAAATAGTATTGGATAAGCGGGAATAGTACCTGGGAGAATCCACATGACCTAATGTCAGTTTTCCTTACACTACTGTGCTTCTTGTCTGCTTACCTAAATTGCGATGCTGATTGAGGACAGAGGATCCGCCTGAAGAAATTGTACTCACTGAAGATCGGTCTAAGATCGTAATTATCGCAACCGTTCAGTTTTCTCGACTAATGGATGCCGCGCATAATCTACTACTTCAACATCCTCAAGTGAGCTAAGATCATCCTCTGCCGCAGTTTGTTTCATCCCAAGATCGATTGGCGTATCTACAACAATAACGAAAGCCTCCATCTCAGTGATTCCAAGGTCGTTTGCTGCCATAATGCGGTGATGGCCATCAGCAAGGTACAAGTCACCAGCATTATCAACTACCATCAACGGCTCAGCAAGTCCTCGCTCCAATTCATATTTACGGCCCTCAAGCTCGTCAGCATAAACCCGGTTTTGAGTAGGTGTGATTTCATCAAGTTGAACAACGCGTCGCTCACGTCGAAGAGTAACACCATGGATATTTTCAAGTGTTTGTTGAAGCTTCTCTGCCTTTTCAGGAGTTGCTCGTTCAATTTGGCTACGTATAACGTCAGTATTCGAGATAATACCAACAAGGTTGCCGGTGTCATCAACAACAGGCAATCGACGAAAGCCTGATCGAAGGATCACACGAGCCGCATCGGTGAGTTTCATCTCAGGGTGAGCAACCAGTATATCCGTTTCCATCACAGTGAAAATTGGACTATCTGGATCAGCGAGTAAAAGATCATCAGCACTAACAAAACCCTCAACGCGTCGGCGTTCAACTACTGGATATCCGGAGTGACCGTCACTGCTGACAATTCGTTCCGCGACATCACGAACGGTTGCCTCCGGAGAAACCGTGCTGACATCTTCAGTCATGTAGTCCTGGACCTGAATATCTCGGTCCGATTCTTTAACCGCCATATAAGGACAATACAGAGCAGTAACGAAAAGGCTTCCCAGACTATCGTTCCAACCGATGATTACTCAATAGGTGAACTGCTCCGGGGTCAAGCCCCGAGGCACTCTGCCTGTTAATCTGTAGAATACACTAATCGTAGTTAGTTATCTGAGTGGTCAGAAGACGAGTTGTTAGAATCCAGATACGATCTAGCTGAGAAAGTGCGTAGCGATGTGATGTCTTCTGACGATTGGTATCGAACAGGGACAGTAGAAGCGATAACATCAATTGTTTCTAAAAATCGTGTCTTTACAATCGAGCGAATAATATCATCTGGATCACTGTCGTCTTCGTCTACAATCATATCAATCGGAATTTGACCACCGGCCATCTCCTCATGACCGCCAGCACTACCGATATAGTCAAGAGATCGGCGGAATAGTTCACCGATGTCAATATTGTCATTTTGTGAACGACCAGAACAGTAGACAGTATCATCCTGATAGCCATAGACAAGGGTCACGTCAATATCCTTCAACTGAAGCAAGAAGTCAGCAGCTTGGGCAATTGTATCGCGGTCACTAAGTTCACCCATGAACGAAATAACGGTCGATTCATGTCGTTCTCGACCTCGAATCGCTGCTGCAATCGCGCCGTATGTGCTAGAACTAACAGCTGGTGAGGAGATGCTGTCAAGTCGTGAAAAGTCAACGTGGGGTGCCAAGATTGCAGACGCCTCAAAGTCGGCTTGCGATGTTTGACGAGTGAATACGTCGGTATCTGTCGTGATGCCAAAGAATAATGCGGTCGCTACTGGAGAGGTAAACTGAAATCCAAACTGAGAGATATAGTCCACTAGAAGAGTGCTTGTTGATCCGACATTTTCCCGGATATCAACGAAGGTTCCTTGAACTGGACCTTTCTGGGGGTGATGATCAATAACGATGTCAATCGAAGCCTCCTCTGGTAGCTGATTGTTAACGCCCGCTCGAGAGTGATCTACCAGCGCAATACCGTCATATGAGTCTATTATTTCTGAAGCTGAGGACTGTGACAAATCAAGATCAAGTGCATTGACAAGTGCTCTGTTTTGTTGATGGTTGATCTCTCCGGCATAGCAAGCTGTAGCATCTACTCCAAGCTTATTAGCGATATATGTAAGAGTGGTAGCACTGGCAATTGCATCTGGGTCCGGATTGTCGTGTGCAACGACAGCCAGTTTACCATCAATACCGGTAACTGCGCGGCGGAGTTCTAAAGCTCGGGCGGCACTCTCTGTGAATATTTTTCCCAAGATCTGGTCAGCTAAGACGGTATTACACTCAATAACATCATCAACCATCGATGAGAGTTGTTCTTGTCGTTGGGGTGATGTATCGGAATTAATATACGCAACAGTTGGAGTTGCAGGATACATTGCACTTGCCGTTTCAGCGTATGCTATCGTTCGATCAAAAGCAGGATCAGCAATAAAAATTCCAGAAGGATTAATATCAAGACTGTTAAGAGCAGAAGAATCAGCTGGATCAGCCTGATGAACAGGGGCAGCAGGAAGCTCTTCTTGAGAGATATTTGGAGCGATAATGAAGACATCTGAACTTTCGCGCTCCACAATGTTGCGAGCTACAGACCCCCAACCCAAGATCAACCGGGTCATTCTATTTTATATTCAGGCATGTATCGGTTAAAACGCTACGGAGAATCAAGCTCAGATTTGTGCAGATATGGTCAAGTACGACTATTCTTCGGGAAGGAGATCGTTAGCGGCGTCAACGAATAGATCGTGGAAGAGATCAAATTCAACTGCGTCAACGCCGGAAATGATCCAGACAACTAGAAGCGCAATCGAGACGGTTGCAGCAGTGAGGACGCTAACATAGATGCCAGTTGGCCGACCACTGATTCCATGCGGTTGATCTGGCTCATCAATCCACATGACCTTGACAAGACGGGTGTAGTAATACAGCGAGACTGCACTCGTCAAGGCACCAACAGCGGCGAGCCACCAGAATTCAGTCTGAATAGCACCAGTGAAAAGTAGGTACTTGCTCCAGAAGCCGCCGCCGATTGGGAGCCCTGCCAGATTGAAAAGTAAGATAGTCATTGCCACACAGAGTATCGGTGCTTCTTTGGCCAGACCAGCAAAGTCGCTGAATTTCTCCCCGAGGTTCCAATATTCACCGACACTGGCAAAGAGGAACGCACCAGTGTTCATAAATGCATATACAGTAAGATGTAAGATACCCGCGGCGATTAGGAACTGATTCTCTGCTCCGGAGAAGTCGCCTGTCGCTAAGGCTCCAAGGACAATCAGTACATATCCTGCATGGCCGATTGAGGAGTACGCAAGCATGCGTTTGACATTTGACTGAACAAGAGCGGCATAATTCCCAAGAAGCATCGTAAGCACAGCAAGTGCGCCAAAAATGAGGATCCAGTCAATCTCGGCTGCAGGAAGTTCGCTCATTGGGAATGCTTCAAAGAAGATACGGAACGTGATAACAAACCCAGCAGCTTTTGATGCAGACGAAAGGAACGCTCCCACTGGAGCGGGTGCAGCATCGTAGGCTTCAGGAGCCCAGAAATGGAACGGGACAGCGGCAACTTTGAATCCGAGCCCTACGATCATCATCAAAACGCCAATCCCGAAAAGACCCATCTTATCTGCTCCTTCTGAAGGAAGCGCACTCAAGATATCTGAGAATACAAGGGCCCCGGTAGAGGCATAGACAAGGCTGATACCATACAGGAGAACTGCAGACGAGATAGCACCGATAACAAAGTACTTAAATCCTGCTTCAGCGCTGCCTTGTCGATCCTTGTGGTAGGCAACAAGGACATATGATGGAAGGCTTGCCAGTTCAAAAGCAATGAATGCGGTTGGAAGGCTGTTTGCATAGGCGAGAGTAGCCATTCCGGTTGCTGCTAGCAGGACGAGTGAGTAGAACTCGCTTTTTCTGGGAACCTGCTTCAGATAATCATATCCACCGAGAACAACCAACAGAGTCACAACAGAGACGATAGCAGCAAAGATAAGACTGATATCGTCGACAACGAGCTGATTGGCAAGGATTCCATCACTCGGATCGCTTCCATCGACTGAAGGAATTCCATCATACAGATACCAAAGAGAGGTTGCTAAGGCACCAATTGCGCCAATAGCAGAGATACCAGCTAGAAGCCCGCTAGTATTCCTGTCTGGCAAAATCGCATCAACAGCAAAAACTGCTAGTGCTGTCACTGCCAGTAAAACAACTGGAAGCAATGCAATCGTTGAATCAACAAGTTCAGACATTAGCTATCACCTCCATTTTCGATAGGTTCAATTGCTGGTTCAATCATATCGAAGATCAGGTCAGGATTAACACCAAGAGCGATAATCAGGCCGAGTAGGATAAACAGTGGAAGGACATCTTGGGCAGACGCCCGGCTAAGTTCATAGTCAGTGGCAAGATCGAATGGACCGAACAGTGTCCGCTGCATCGCATAAAGCAGATATCCTGCCACAATTACAATTCCAAACATTGCAACGCCAGTGAATACAGGTGAATATGGGAGTGCTGAGTCGAAAGACCCGAAGAAGACAAAGAACTCAGCCGCGAATCCAGACATGCCTGGGAGTCCCATGTAAGCGAATGCACCAGCAACGAAGATTCCGACAGCTACTGGCATGCGGTCTGCCAACCCGGACATATCTTCAACCATTCGCGTATGAGTAGCACTGTAAATAACGCCGACAGTCATGAACAGAAGCCCGGAGATCAGGCCGTGAGAGACCATATGGAAGGTGGCTCCACCGATTCCATAAACCGTGTAGGCAACCAAGCCAAGGATAACATATCCCATTGAAGCAACGGATGAATATGCAACAATCCGCTTGAGATCTTGCTGTGCTAATGCCAGTAGCGCGCCATAAATAACACTGATAACAGCAATTGCTCCAAGGAGCAGTGCAACCCAAGTTTCGGTTGCAACATCTGGCAGCATCGTGAAGTTGTATCGAAGCAGAGCGTAAGTACCCATCTTGAGTAGCACTCCCGCTAAGATAACTGAGACAGGAGACGGTGCTTCAACGTGTGCATCAGGCAACCACGTATGGAATGGAACAACAGGGACCTTCACTGCAAATCCAAAGAACATCGCGAAGAACGCGATGGTCTTGAGGGTGGTGCTGCTAAGTCCTAAGTATGTATCATCTAAGGACGCGTTGCGTGTTTCCGTGGTGATCTCAAGTAAATCAAAGGATCCAACGTTTAATCCGAAAACCATCGCGAGGAATCCAATGAACATCACCAATGAGGCGACATTTGTGTAAATGAAGAACTTGATAGCTGCATACTTGCGACGTGGGCCACCCCAAACGCCGATCAGGAAGTACATCGGAATAAGAACTGCTTCCCAGAAAATGAACCACACAAAGAAGTCAAGTGTGACAAATACGCCAATCAGTGCAGCCTCCAAGAATAACACTAAACCATAGAATTGTGACTGACGTTCGTCAATCGGAGTCCAAGCACTGAGGATTGCAAGCGTGGTAAGGATTGTTGATAGGACTAATAGTGGGAGACTAATACCATCGAGAGCGGCTATCCACTGGATGTCATATGTTCCGAGGTTGAGGATTGTTGTCCCAGAGAGGCCAGACTCAAATGCCCGATTAGTGCTTTCGAACAACACATTTCCGTACTCGCTGGCATCTCCATAGAACTCCCAAAACATCAGGAGAGATCCAGCAAGCGGTAGTAGGCTAAGAAGGAATGCTATTCGCCCGGCAAAGCGGTCAGGCGAAAGGAACGTTACAACTGCGCCAACCAGACAGATAACAATTAGAATCTCAATGATCATGTCAGGTGTCATAGCCACCACCCCCAGTTAACTCCGAGTACAGCTGTTAACACGAACAATGAAAGGAGTATCAGTAAGATGTAGTTATTAAGGAATCCACTCTGGATCCGACGGACACGATCACCACCAGCAAGGCTGATACCACCGGCTCCGTTAACAATTCCATCGATTACGCCTTGGTCGAACGTGTTAGCACCACGAGCAACGCCAAGACCAAGATTCTGTGCGATCCAAACCTGAATCTCATCTTGGTAGTAGTTGTGTTTTACAACTTGAGCAACAGGACCTGGGTCTTCGAACCGCTGTGCTGGCGACGGCACGTTGTAGAACAGATGTGCAAAGTAAATGCCAGCAAGAGCGAGCGCAAGAGCGATTCCAGCCGGAATAAATGGTGCCAACTCAGCGGCACCAAACTGGTAGACATCGGTGTATGCGGTATAGGCCAGCGTTTCAAATCCAAAGTCATCCAGCCAGCTTTCAAGATATAGAATGTCAGGACTGACTAACTCGTCAACTGGTTTCATATTAACAAGACCAGCAACAACGGCGAGAATACCGAGGATACCGAGTGGGAATTTGATATCCCAGCCAAGCGGTTCAGGATCTTTTGCATATTCAGACCGGGGCTCTCCATGGAAGGTGAGGAAATACATCCGGAACGTATAGAACCCGGTGAGGAAGACTGAAAGGAGCGCCATTCCGTATGCGGCCAAGAACAGAGGTTCTTCAAGTCCAACAAGGAGAGCGTCATAAAGGATCTCATCTTTTGACCAGAATCCAGATAGTGGGATAACACCAGCAAGTGCGAGTGCCCCAGCTAAGAACGTGTAATGTACAATTGGCATTTTGTCTTTGAGCCCACCAAGTTTCCACATGTCTTGGTGATGGTGCGTTGCAACGATGATGGCGCCAGCACCAAGGAACAGAAGCGCCTTGAAGTACGCGTGATTCATAAGGTGGAATGTCGCCGCAACATATCCTCCGACGCCAAGTCCGAGCATCATGTAGCCATACTGGGAAATTGTCGAGTATGCAAGCACCTGCTTGAGATCATCTTTGACAACGCCCATGGTTGCTGCGAAGAGTGCTGTGAATCCGCCAATGAATGCAATTACGATCAGAGCAACCTCAAGTACCGCATAGAAGCCGAACATCCGAGCCACAAGATAAACGCCAGCAGCGACCATTGTCGCCGCGTGAATGAGAGCTGAAACAGGTGTTGGGCCTTCCATTGCATCAGGCAACCACGTATGAAGCGGGAACTGTGCGGACTTACCAACTACACCCCCGAGGACTAGTAGACCTAAGATAGTGAACCACGTTTCTGCGTCAAGATCGCCTGGGATCCAGTTGACAACATCGGCAGCATTATCTCCACCATCGATGATGCCTTGTGTCATCTCAGGGAACCCATCATAGAATGCTCCAGTACCGAAGGTAGCTAACACTCCGACGACGCCAATCAGGAAGAAGTAATCACCAAACCGAGTAACTAGGAATGCCTTCTTTGCGGCACTCGGTGGTGCTCGATCACTTTGCCAGAATCCAATCAGGAGATACGAACACAGGCCAACAAGCTCGAAGAAAATAAATGCCATCAGTAGATTCGATGAAAAGACAAATGCGAGCATACTGGCCGTGAAGAGTCCAAGGCTGGCATAGTATCGTGGAAGCCCCCCTCGTTCACGATGGCCTGGGTCATGGTTCATGTATCCAAGCGAGAAGATATGAACGAGCGTGGCAATCAAAGAGACAATAATGAGCATCAAGGCTGATAGTGGATCAATTAGAATTCCAAACGTCAATTCGATCGTGTCAGCACCGACCCACGTATACAGCTCATTTTCATAGACCTCATTGCCACTGTACACTTGGAAGAACGCCCAGATAGAAATGACTAATGAGGCCGCTGTTGCCAAGATACCAGGGATAGCCCCTTTCTTTGGAAGATATTTACCAGCAACCAGTGCAATGACGAACGATAGGAGTGGAAGGACCGCAATGATCCAAGCAGATTCGATTAGTTCCGACATGATTACCACCTTCTCGTTGTAGCGAGTGTAACGTCGAGTGAGTCAAACTTACGATACAGTACTAATATGATTCCGATACCAATCGCCACCTCAGCAGCAGCAAGTCCAACAACAAACAGCGCGAATATCTGCCCGGAAAGGTCACCATGGTGGAGTGCAAACGCAACAAGGTTGAGATTCGCAGCGTTAAGCATGAGCTCAACAGAGATTAGGAACATCAGTGCATTCCTCCGGGTAAGAACACCGAACAATCCGATGCTAAACACTGCTGCTGAGATGAGTAAATAATATTCAACTCCAATGTTCATTCTTGCTCACCTCCATCTCTTCTGGCAAGATACACGGCTCCGTCAAGGGCTGCATCAAGCAGAAGTGCAATTAAAATCAACGGAACAAGGTATCCGTCAGCTTCGGATGCAGCGTTGACAAGGGATAGTCCGATCTCTTCGATGATATTCGGTTCAAATGTGCCGACAGAGTCAGTAAACTCAGTGCTAAGTGTGGTAGCAGCTATTAGGATAAAAATCCCAATAGCGACGATACCAGGAAGTAGATGGCGTCCAAGGTGTAATCGAGGACGGGCCATTAGCTACTCACCTCCGGTTCATCTGATTCAGTTAACATGACAGCGAATGCAATCAAGACCAGCACCCCTCCGACATAAACAAGGATCTGTATGGCAGCAAGGAGCTCGGCACTGAGCGTGACATACAATGCTGCCACCGACACCAAGGCGACACCGAGGAGAAGGGCGCTGTGCCAGACTTCTCGCATGAGAACGGCACCGAGACTACTCCCAACCAGAAGAATGGAAAACAGCGCAAATGCGACTGTGCCGAATTGTGACATTGAGAATTAGATGTGTGGGGGGCTTTTTCAAGATTACTAAATAGAATCGTATTGGCTAAAACTTGCGGCAAAATACGACGGAGCAGCACCAGCAAATGAACATATGTTGATACTTCGAAGATGTATTAGCATTATGAATCATGAAGAATGAGAAGAAAATACAATAACAAAGCAATTCGATTTGAAAATGTGGGCAAAACTAACTACTGGTAGTCGAGTTCGTCATCCCCTTCACCGACCCACGCGCTTCGATCTGGTTCTCTGGCAGCAAGCGGATCAGAGTCTTTATACCAAGGGACAGCGCGAAGTTGATCCTTGTTGTACACAAGATCATCTTTAGTATCACCAGTAAACTCAAAGTTTTGTGTTAACAGGATCGCATCAGTCGGGCAGACTTCCTCACAAAGTCGGCAGTAAATACACTGCCCGACGTGGAGATTATACTGTTCCCCATTACGTTTATCGTCCATCACAATCTGAATCGTGTCATTTGGACAGACGTTCTCACACTGTCGACACCAGATACAGCGTTCTTGGCTGTATTTATGAATACCGCGGAATCGAGCACTAACGTCCGGGGTTTCCTCCGGGTAACGGACAGTAAACGTTTCACCACCTAACGCATGTTTCATCGTTGTCGCCATGGACTTGAGGACACCAATCATACTATCACCCCAACGATAACTGCTGTGAGTATTAGATTGGCGAAACTTAAAACTAACAGTCCTTTCCAGCCAATAGCAATGAGTTGGTCAATGCGGAAGCGTGGTAATGCAGCACGAGCCCACTGAGTGAGCAAGAAGATGATCCAGAGTTTGATGATAAACCAGACTAAGCCCGGAAGAACTGGCCCTGATCCACCTCCAAGGAAAAGAACAGTAATAATACCTGCACTGAGGAAGATATGGAGGAACTCACCAAGGTAGAAGAGGACGAAGTATACTGAAGAGTATTCTGTTTGGTACCCAGCGACAATTTCAGTAGGCGCTTCTGGGATATCAAACGGATTACGCCCAACCTCGGCAAGGCTGGCAACTAGGAAAAGGATAAATGCAAATGGATTAAGGAAAATGAACCAAGCAGGGATTGAGAGGCCTGCTACCGACACCAGTTCCTGCTGTTGAGCTTCAACAATTGTAGAGAGTGCTAACGCATTACTTTCTCCGAGCCCTCCAACAAGCAGAACAACAGAGATTGCAATGACTACCAGTGGAATCTCATATGCAACACTCTGTGCAACTGATCGCAGTGAGCCGAGTGTCGAATACTTATTTGCTGATGCATAGCCGCCGACAACAAGGCCAATCGTAGCTAGCGATGAGAATGCAAAGAGCAAGACAAGTCCTGAGTCAGGGTCAGCCAGTTGGAACTCAACGCCTGCAATCGACCCCATTGGGATAATAGCAAATCCGAGTAGTGCTGACAGAACAATTATAATCGGGGCAATGTCGTATGCAGGCCGGTCGGCGTTCTCAGGTATAATAAGTTCCTTGGAGAGTAATCGAATCGAGTCGGCAACGATGAAGAATAAGCCGAACGGTCCAAGTCGACTAACAGCAATTCGATCAGTGAATGCAGCCGTAATCTTTCGTTTAGCCCACGGTCCAGCGACAGCTGACATCGCAAGGAGCAAGCTCACGATAACAAGAGCTCCAACAATTCCACCAACAAACGAGCCCATGCTGCCATCGAGGCCAGCTAGATCAGCAATCCATTCCGGCAGTGGTGTAGTTGATAATGTTGTCATTATCGGTCCACCTCCCCAAGAACAATATCAAGACTTCCAAGGGCAGCAACAAGGTCTGGAACGTATTCACCTTCGGCCATCTCTGGTAATGCCTGCAGGTTTGAGAAGCACGGACTTCGGATCTTAAACCGGGCAGGCTTATCAGTCCCATCTGTGCGTATGTAAATCCCAAGTTCACCTTTAGCACCCTCAACGGCGCGGTAGATTTCTTGGCCAGCGTCAGGAGCCACTTTTCGTGGCACATTCGATTGAACATCTCGTTCATCTTCTGGCCAGTCTTCGAGTAGATCAATACACTGATCGATGATCCGAGCAGACTGTTCGACCTCGCGCATACGGACAAGCACACGGGAGTAGTTGTCTTTCCCGTCTTCAGTGACAACGTCCCAGTCAAGTTCATCATAGTATCCGTATGGGTCATCTCTTCGCAAGTCATAGTCAACTCCGGATCCTCGAAGTACCGGACCAGTACAACCGTAGTCCTTGGCAACATCAGGCTCAAGAATACCAGTACCAACTGTCCGAGCCTGATAGATTTCGTTGTTCGTCAGTAAATTATGGAACTCCTGTACAGCCTCTGGAAGATCATTCAGGAAGCTACGTGTATTTTCAAAGAATTGCTCTCGAGGCTCTGGGATATCCCACGCGAGACCACCAAGCCGGAAGTAATTAAACATCAACCGCTGGCCGGTGAGTTCTTCAAGTAAGTCCTCGACTTTTTCACGTTCGCGGATCGCATACATGAACCCAGCTGTAAAGTCACCGTTAACGTCGAGGGCGAACGTTGCTAGGGCCAGCATGTGAGATGCAATTCGACACATCTCTGCTCCCATTGTACGAATAACTTGGGCATATTCTGGAACATCAATGTCAGCGAGATCTTCTGCCACCCGAGCATATGCCCACTCATTGAGGAGACCTGAGGAAATGTAGTCCCACCGATCAGGATATGGCATAATCTGATGCCGGTAGGTGCTTTGCTGACAGATTTGCTCTTCACAGCGGTGAAGGTACCCAATGTCAGATTCAACATCAACAACCTGCTCACCGTCAAGAACGGTTTTTAGATGAAGCACTCCGTGTGTTGCTGGGTGATGAGGACCGATGTTAATAAACATCGTATCCCCGTCTCCATCTACATTTTTCTCAATTGGGTTTTCGTGCGCACGGAATGGGACAATCTGTGGACGATCTTGGTCATAGTCTTCTCGAAGAGGATGTCCCTGCCACGTTTCAGGAAGGAGAATTCGACGGTGATCTGGATGTTCATCATACTGGATGCCAAGCAGATCGTAGGCTTCTCGTTCATGCCAGTCAGCAGTGCGGAATACTGGTTCAGCACTTTGGCTTATTGGAGCATCCCGTGGAACAGGTACGACAACACTCAACTCGTCAGTTGGATCATCAAATTTCTTGAGGTGGTAAATGGACTCGAAACGATCCTGGTATTCCTGTGCAGTAACACAAGAGAGATGATCAAACCCAGCGTCCTGACGAAGCGTTTGCAGAACTGTCTGCGTGTCATCTGGTCGAATAACAATTGCTGGTGCATTGATGTGCGTCTCTGTTTCAATGATATATTCACCAACAAGCGACTGAATATCAGCGATGGAGGACTGTTCTTCCTCCGAGATGACTTCTTCTGGCGTGCTCATGGTGAATCAGCCCAGTTATATCGCATGATTAGATCTTCCTCATCAATCTGTGCAGCGAGTTTATCGACCACCTCATCGCGTTCTAGATCAGAGAACTGCTCAAGTTCATACGGCTTAACTACAACAGGCGACGATTCGCCTTCCGAAATTCGTTCCTGTAGCTTTGCAACACCGTAAATCAGTGCCTCTGGACGAGGAGGACATCCAGGGACGTGAATGTCAACCGGAATGACCTCTTCGGCTCCTTTAACGACATTGTATCCTTCCTGGAACGGCCCTCCAGAAATTGCGCATGATCCCATATTAATGACGAACTTCGGCTCAGGCATTTGATCATAGACGCGCTTCATTCGAGGAGCAAACTTCGAAACAATAGTTCCAGGGATGATAATCACATCCGCCTGTCGTGGTGAAGCTCGAGGAACACCAGCCCCGAATCGGTCAAGGTCGTGCTTGACCGAATAGGTGTGCATCATCTCAATACTACAACAGGCAATTCCAAACTGCAACATAAACATCGATGATCCTCGTGCCCAGTTCATGAACTTATCAAACTTGGTAAGAATGAACGGGGCAGATCCGAACGCAGACCGAAGCTTAGAATTAAAACGATTGTCCAACCCTTCTCCAGTTCTTGCCTCTCGTGTTGCTGTTTGTGGATCTGCACTACCTTCGAGTTTCTCAATCGGTTCATTACTCATTGTTCTACCCTCCGTAAGACTGATTTCTGGGAGTCGCTACGTATCCATCGGATAGCACCGGTTCTCCATGCCCAGACCAGGCCAAGCAGTAAGATTCCAATAAATACAAGCATTGGGATCAGTGCCTGTCCTGTTCCAACCTTGTCAATTGCTTCTGGGTAGGCCATTGCCCATGGGAAGATCAGCACCGTTTCCACGTCGAAGACGAGGAACAATAGTGCAACCATGTAGTACTGGATGTTGAACCGACTTCTCGTCGTCCCAGTAGGCACTTCCCCACTTTCGTAGGTTGTGCGTTTGCCTTTTTCGGGAACGCTGGGACGCAACAGCCATGACGCAAACATCATGACTAACGGAATAGCTATTGCGACAAGTGCCAGCGCACCGATAGCGATCCATTGGCTCATGTTCTCACAGTTGTGCCCCTGTAGTGAAGCCACCCATATAAGCGTTCAGAAGTTTAGAGGAATTCTCCGGATTTTATTTAGTTTAACAGTTCGACGATCCTGCTAATTTGTGTCATAGCCGACGGCAGATCCTTTGTCTGCTTGTGTCCTCGACAGCCTCCTCTGTTTGACTCGTCTCGCTACCGCTGTAATACTTGCTCTGTTAGATGTGGTCGTGTAATCACTGACGTTGATTCCGGAACGTCGGAGTTCCAAGCTGATGTAACGCTTGTGAAGTTTCTCCGACATCTGATCGAAGCTGGTCATGATATGCGATTAGTCTATCTCGAAGTTCAGGATGCTTTCGAGAGAGGACTTGCACAGCAGAGAGTGCAGCATTAAATGATTTCCCGGCGTCAACTGCAGTAATTGGCGCTCCAGTTGGCATCCCAATAACAGAATCGACTGACTTCTCCTGAACCGGCACGCCAATTACCGGAAGCGGGTACGCAATAGATGCAGTCATGTTAGGAAGATCGGCAGACTTTCCACCTGCACCGGCAATAATGACTTCAATTCCTCGGTCTGCTGCTGTTTCCGCGTATGCTGTCATAAGGTCCGGGGTCCGATGAGCCGAAACCACATACGTTTCAAACGTAAAACGTTCTGCCGGTGGGTTGTCATAATCAGTTACTTCTGCAAACCCAAGTTTCTCGACAAGCGCGTGGTATGCACCAGAGTCATCATCAGTGCCCATCATGACATCAAGATCAGAATCCGACCCCATAATAATACCAATATCAGGGGTTGATTCAGGTGGTCGTTCCGTGCTCGCTTCTTCATGAAGCGCATTAATTATCGCTGAAACTTCATCTGCCATACACCAATATATGTAATCATCTCACAAAGAAGGGACGGATTTAGTCTTACTCGATGAATGTAGTTTGGTCTCGTAGTTCTTTTCCACGAGATAGTAATTGATTGACTTCATCGAGGTCCGACCCATCAGCGGTTAACGTTATGTGACCTAACTTGCGAAGAGGTCGCGCTTCTCTTTTACCATACCAATGTAAAGACACACCAGGGCTATCAAGAAGAGTCTCAACACCAGCAAGCTTCGCAGGAACATTTTTATCAACATCTCCAAGCAGGTTTAGCATAGCAGTTGGACAGCGTTGTGCCGTCGAAGCAAGCGGCCAGCCAAGAACAGCACGAATATGCTGCTCAAACTGAGATGAGACAGCTCCCTCAATAGTCCAGTGACCAGAGTTATGTGGACGAGGAGCAATTTCATTAACTAGAATTGCATCATCTGTGGTTTGGAATAACTCGATACCAAACACCCCGCGTCCATCCATTAGCTCAAGAACATCAAGCGCAACAGAACGTGCTTCCTCCAGAACATTCTCCGGTGCACGTGCTGGGACAACGGTTTCACGAAGGATTTCGTCACGGTGGATGTTTTCACCGACCGGAAAGGCCCTGGATTCGTCTGCTCCTTTAATACCGATTACCGAAAGTTCGCGTTTGAAATCTAGGAACTCCTCAGCCATAGCCCCTTGATCAACAACTGAAAGTGCCGATTCAATTTCTTCAAGTGATTCGACGGGGACGTTTCCTCGGCCGTCATAGCCACCCTCTTTTGCTTTGACCATTACAGAACCCAGCTCATCCAGTGCGGTTTCTAGATCTCCCTGAGATGTAACCTCGGTAAACGTGGGGACAGGAATATCAGCATCAGCGAGCCGCTGCTTTTGGACGTATTTATCCTGTATCATGCGCAATGTATCAGGATCAGGGTGGACCGGAACACCAATCTCGTTGTGAACTTTTTCAAGCAAGTCAGGGGAAGCCAACTCGATTTCGAATGTTAATACATCGACTTTCTTTCCAAGCTCCATGATAGCATCAGGGTCATCAAAATCAGCAACAATCTGATTTTCAGCGACAGACGATGCAGGACAATTCGGGGTTGGATCAAGTACTATCAACTCTACTCCAAGAGGAGATGCCGCTTCAGCGAGCATACGACCGAGTTGTCCACCACCAACAACCCCGACTGTCGGACCAGGAGTTGTGAGATGTTGCATATACGTATCGATTTTGCTAGCTTTCATATACGAGTGGCGTTTTCGTCGCTATCTGTCGTTAACCTCTTCAACTGCTGAGGCCAAAGAATTTGGATCAACAAACAGTTACAGAATTATATCGGCCAGCGGCCAACGCGTGTCTCTTCCCCATCATCCTCATCCTCAACATGCAGTTCGATTGATGCTTCACTAAGATCGAGGAGATCATTGATGTCGAGACTATCCCTTGTGATTTCAATGCTGTTTTCATAGACGTATTCATTATCTGTGAAATTTGCCCAGTACAATGTTTTATCATCGAGCCGAGGATCAGCACCCTCAATATCAATGCGAACGGCATCACTGGGTATCCGGTCACCAGAAGTATGGTCAATTATCATCGTATCAGTCGCCGAGTCATCATGCTCGAACGTGAATTCAGCTGACGGGTTTGTCGTCGTTGGCTCAGGAACATAGAGAATGACCCCAAAGACTGCTGTAGCTCCGATGATCGCTAATGAAATAAATAATAGGACGACAATCCCAAGAATGTCAGCGGATCCACGGGAATGATATAAACTACGTAATGCCATTACTTACACAAATGCTTTTCAAGTAAGGATACGTTTGCAGCTGGTTTGAGGGTTTCGTCAGTTATCAGCACTGATATTATCAAAGATATTGTTAGTCACAGGGGTTCAAGAGGTCTGTACTTCCCCACAATTCAACGGTCAATAACTGTGTGGCAAATCTGTGGTATTTGTCTTGATTCCTATATGCTCACGCTTTATTCCACAGTCGAGCCCCTGATGATCGTCTTGAATTATTTATACGACAACTTACAGTTCAAAACTCTCTTGGAGGATTGATTCATTTAGTTCGCCAAATGAGTATGTTGGCCCACCAACAACATCGATTGTAATATCAGCCGGCGCAAAAACATCGTCATCGATGGCATAGAAGTCCCAGTCGGCTTCCTCAAGAATTTGCTCAAATGGACGGCAGTATTCGGTAGTTGCAGAAGATGGAACTTCGGAGAACTGATCAAAATCCTCACGAACGACAAGATGGGCTTTACCGCCATATGCGAGAGCATCATTTGCACGTGCAATGGCAGTATCCTCATCAGCAGGTATAGGCGGCAACGGAGCAGTACCGCTTGCGGTTATTACGTCTGAAGGATCATATCCGAGTTCAAAGAGTCGGAATAAAGCAAGTTCGGGTGCACGTGCTGCAAGTGAAACGCCACCAGCAACACTAGCTGTTGGGAATGTCGGGAGAAAAACACCTGAAGTATCAACATCAGCCAAGTTTGCAACATGCTCAGCAACAGAATCCGAAGGAAGCGTATCGCTCTCAAGCGCAAGAACAGTAAGATCAAAAATGTCCACGTAGTCGAGTTCCTGAAACTCAGTCTCTTGGGCAACAAGGGCACGAGCAGGTCCACTTCCTAAGGCTTCGTATCCATCAACAGAGATTTCCCAGCCAGCCTTCTGTGAGCAAAGCAATGCAAGGGCAGGATGATCAGTGCTCAGTTCGATGTGAGGAAGCGTTACGCCCGCAACAGAGTCAATACGTGATTGAACTGTTGCCAAGCCAGCAGTTTGAATCTCGGTCAACAGTAAACCTGCTTCGATCCCTCCGTCAAAATCAACGCCAAAATCGAGTACTGTTGCACCATTATCTAGTTCGTATGCACCAATATCGAGTTCCTCAGCAAAATCAAGAGCTTCATCGACGAGTTCGATTGACATTCGGTTGAGACTTTCCATGTATGTATTCATACTATCCACATACAATAGTGCAGCGTTGACAGAGTGTTTGACAAATATACTCTCTGTCGCAGAGGCTTCCCCACTGAGTAACCGTGCTACAGCTCAGATTTGACTGTTTTATTTATCCAAGAAAAGGCAGATGTGAAATTAAAGGACTAAACATTATTCATCCGCCGGGATGATGTATGGCCACACTGTTGACACTCGGTTACACGATAGGGAGTTCGAGAATGGCCAACATTATCACTACTACCAGCTTCAGTGCGGATTTCAAGCGTTACTGAGTGTGGTGTTTCACCATTACAGTGGGGGCAGTACTCTTGGAGGTAATCAAAGTTTGACTCTTGTTGAGACACGTCTTCTACGTTATATGTGAGGAAATATAAGCTTCTGTGCGACAGGCGTATGACGTCAAAGAGTTATTGAGATGGAGCGGTTGACTCTTGCTTAGAGGACTCAATTTTCTTATAATCTTTGTAGCCAGACGTACCCCGGAGTTCTTCAAGAAGTCCAATGCCAGCACGCGTCCCTTCTCCGACTGATGTATTGATTTGCTGTTGGCCACCAGTGACATCGCCCGCTGCGTAGATTCGCGGGACATTTGTAGACGCATCTTCGTCTGTTTTGATATATTGACCCTCTGTTGCGATACCGATCATTTCTGCAAGGTCAGTTCCACCTGCAGCTCCAAGAGCAACGAATAATCCATCCATCTCAATCGTTTTACCATCGTCTGTGACAACTCCTTCAAGAGTACTCTCTCCAATTAGCTCATCTAGGTTGTCAGTTCGGATTGAAATATCAGCAGCGGAAAGTTGATCCTGAAGTTCTGGATCTGCGTCGAGTTCTTTCCCGTTAGTTAGAAGAGTGACTTCATCAGTGTAATCAAGTAACATGAGTGCCTCTTTTGCTGCGTAGTTTTCTGCCCCAATGACACCAACCGGTTTATCTCGATAGAAATAAGCGTCACATTCAACACAGTAAGAGACACCCTTCCCCTCAAACTCGTCGACATTTTTGATTGCGGGAGGTTCGTATGCAGCACCAGTTGCAATTATAATTCCTCTCGCAATATACGTGTTTGTGGTTGTTTCTATCTCATAACTCTCTTCATCATTACGACCAATTCGAACAACCTCTTCGTTGACAAATGTCGCACCGAACTTTTCTGCGTGTTCACGACCAAGTTCCATTATCTCTGGGCCAGTCACACCGTCTGGAAATCCAAATACATTTTCCATCAGTCCGACATCTCTTGTTGTCCCTCCACCGTCATCAAATACATACGTCTCTTGATCAGCGCGAGCGGTGTAGACCGCAGCGCTAGTCCCCGCTGGACCAGCACCGATAACCGCTACATCAATCTGTGTAAAATTGTTCTCTGTAGTCATGGTATTTTGTAGGTAGTGTATAATTATGCAGACTTGTACTTATTTATGACCTGCATTAACTGCGGTTTTTGTTGCATACCAACAAGACGTTCAGTGGCATCTCCATTATTGAATAAAATCAGCGTTGGAACACCCTGAACCCCATATTGAGCGGCTAGCTGTTGGTGATCATCAATATCGACTTTGGCAACAGTAACCCCTGTCTCAGCCGCGATCTCGGTTACGATTGGGTCAATCATCTGGCATGGGCCACACCAGTCAGCGTAGAAATCAGTTAAAACCAAGTTATGGGAATTGACAACCTCAGAGAGGTGACTTGACCCGTCAATATAGATTGGTTCGGACGGGGTAGAGGACGCAGAGCTATCAACTGATTCGCCACCGGTCTTTGATTGAAGTTCTTCCAGTTTTTGTTTGCGAATATCCTCAATGGATTGTTCGTCAGTCATATCTATATATAGACAGTCGACCGTCTTATTTGTTTGGATAGTAATCCCTATTTTCCACAATACTGTGACCAGTCGCACTGTTTCGATAATTACAGGGGTAGAATGGTGGCGAGACAGGCAGGAACAGAGTGTTTGTAAAATGATACTCAGAGAGGATATTTTGTGCTCTGCTCTTTCCAATCTATAATAGGTTAATCAGCAAAGGGGAATCAGTATTCGTTCGAAGAGGTCGACGTCTGTTGTTGAGAGTATTTATTTTGGAATTCCTGAATAAGTTGACCCATTTTGGCATACCAGTCATTGAGAATACGTCGCATGTCTTCAGCGACCTGATCTGGATCGGCCGGGCGATATACATGATAGTACCCACCGTCTTCGTAGTTAACCTGTTCTTTTTGGATAAATCCGGCATTCAGAAGCCGTTGAACAGCACGATAGGCGGTTGAACGTTCACGTTCGACTTCGGATGCGATCTCGTCAACCGTAAGTGGATTCTTAGCGTCGACGAGTGTTTTATACACCTCTTTATCAAGTTCACGAAGGCCGTGTAGACACTGAAGCAGACCTTCGCACTGCATATCTTGATTAAGATGGTCAGCCATTGAGCTAGACATCGTACTATGTATGTTGCCGGTCGTGGGATATAATGTTTTTGCACATCTTCCACAATATTAGGCAGATGCAGATAATCTGCACCAGAGTGGACCTGATTAGATCAAAATTAAACAAACGTATACGAATATTAGAACTCTAAAGAAGTTATTCAATCCGATGAACTACCGTGAGAATTAGCCCAAACCGGCGGACTGCTTTCTCTGTAGAAAAGATCAAAAGTGATTTAGTACATGTGAAATCAGAAGAGCCATTTAAACGTTTGAGAACGAACGCCGGTCTATCGATTTATAATGTATCAGTATCCTATTCACGATAACGATGGATGCAACACAGATTGAACATAAGCTTGCAGAACATACACTGACAAATCTTCGCGATCAAGAAACCGGACAGGTCGCGTTCCGAAAGGGACTCGTTAAACTTGGACGGGTAGCTGGGTATGAAATTATCGATCAGTGGATGGAGATGGAAGAAACAACGGTGCAAACGCCAATTACGCAGACCTCCTGCAAACAGCTAGAGGGGCTTGACGATATTGTAATTATTAATATTCTACGGGCAGCGACACCTTTCGTTGAGGGTTTATTAAAAGCATTTCCCACGGCCAGACAAGGCGTGATATCCGCCTCTCGAGGCGAGGAACAGCAGAATGAGGATGGATCATTTCCAATCTCCGTGGACTATGCTAAGCTTCCTGAGATAAGTTCGGAAGATACAGTTATTGTTGCGGATCCAATGTTAGCAACGGGAAGCACAATGTGTGCGGTACTAGAACATATTGATAATTCCACATCAGAGGACCCTGCTGTATTTGTTCTATCCGCAGTAAGCGCGCCAGAAGGGATCACTCGCGTAAACGAAAGTCATCCACAGGCGGAGATACTGACCGTAGCAGTTGACGATCATCTCAATGAGAAAGGATACATCGTTCCAGGGCTAGGTGACGCTGGTGATCGTGCATTCAAGACAGACTGAGAGCTAATGCAGGAAGGAAAGACCCATATCAGAGGTTCGAACAATTGTAACACATGGATGCGATTGTGTTAGCGGGTGGGTATGCGACGCGTCTATGGCCGATTACACGTCATCGGCCGAAGATGTTCCTTCCAATAGGAGAGTCTACGGTCATTGATCGGATATTTGAGGAACTTGAGTCTGATGAGCGGGTTGAGACCGTGTACGTAAGTACAAACAAACGGTTTGCTGAGGACTTCGAAGAATATCTTGAATCCAGTTCGTACGAGAAACCGGTACTGAGTATTGAAGAGACCGTTAAAGAAGATGAAAAGTTCGGGGTAATTGGAGCTCTTGCTCAACTGGTTGATCGAGAGGGGTTGAGTTCCGATACAATCGTCGTTGCCGGTGATAACCTCATTAGCTTCTCGCTGACAGACTTCATTGATACGTTTCAAGGGAATGATGAGCCAACGCTTGCAGCGTATGATGTTGGGGCAACTGAACGAGCAACTGAATATGGAGTTGTAAGTGTAGAAGAAAACGTCGTAACGGAGTTTCAAGAGAAACCAGACAGTCCAGAAAGTACACTTGTTTCAATCGCGTGCTATGGATTTCCAAGTAGAACGCTCACGCTACTTGAGGAGTATTTGTCAGGAGATAATAACCCCGATGAGCCAGGATGGTTCATTCAATGGCTAGTTGATCGGGAAACTGTACACGCATTTGCATTTGAGGGTGCATGGTTTGACATTGGAACACCACAATCATATTTAGATGCAGTTGCTTGGCACTTAGATGGGAAATCACTGGTTCACGACGACGCAACAGTTGAAAATTCAACGATCGGAGAGAATGTTCACATTATGGAAGGAGCAACAATTATCGATTCACACATAGAGAATTCTGTTATCTTCCCAAACGTGAAAGTAAAATCAAGTGAAGTTCGGTCTTCGATCATAGACGAATACGCAGTTGTCGAAAATCTGAATCTGGCGGGAGCACAAATCGGTGCAGATACACGATTGCCGGATAACGGCTAACGCTCAGTAAGAGTCGCATCTGTAATTACCAGTTCGCCTCGCATATTTTCCCATTTCTTTTCGTATTCTAACTCGATTCGTTTGGACATATGGGGACCGTCGACCACAATTGTTTCAAACTCACCTCCTTCACCAAGCGGATGAACACCATATTTTTCGTTGAGTGCTTTGAGGTCTTGTAGTGTATCTTGGTCAAGTTGTCTGCCAAGCCACGATTGGTCAAGTCCGGCAGCAGCAACTTGAACGATACGAATATCGAATCCAGCATCAATCATGTCAGTTGCAAGAGCATACGGATCTCGTTGCCACAGTGGAGAAAACAGTTCAAAATTCAATCGGTTACACATCGATTCAATTCGATTTGCCTGGAACTCACTTTCGACAGCGCCAGCAATAACACCCTTGATATCTGGTGATTCAGTAGTCAGTTCTCTGAGCGCAGTTTCAAGAGGTTGAATCTCTGTGTCGCCCTGAACAGTTGAGTCACCACTAAGAGACAGATCAGTAGTGTCAATAGGTTGATACTCAATGCCGATACTTTCTGCAGCGAGTTCTGCCAAATCAATTGCTGGAACATGATACATGTATGACTCCTCTGTTGGAAGAATAGTAAGAATTCGTTCAACATTGAGGTCGTGTTGCAACGCTAAATAAAGGGCATACGATGAATCTTTACCGCCAGAAAAGAGGCTAACCCAGTTGTGTCCAGAAGAGAACTCATCCATATGAATAGTTTGGACGGAAGTGACAAACAAGCTACGGTCGGCTCAGTTATTATCAATTTCAAGAGTAGCACGAGAGAGTCCAGATTGACTAATGCGCGTAGCTATTTGGACGCCAACCAGACTAATAAGAATACCAGCAGCAACGAAGATTGCAAGTCGTTCTCCGGGGGCAAGGGTAAGTTGGCTTACCGAAACGGGGCCAATGGACATCGAAGAAACAACAACTGAATCAATAATTTCTGACCGTTCAAGGAAGTAAGCAGAAAAGCCTCGCACGACAAGCCCGACAGAAACTACAAGGAAAGGCAAATTGAGATACGGCTGCTTGATGTCGCTACTTCTGTCAAGGTATTTATCAAGCAATCGACCAATAGTTGCAGTTAAGGCTGCGGCGGTCAGCCATGGAACGCTTCCGTACGCAAACTGCATTGCTGGAAGAAAGATACCCTCTGAGAGGTCAAATTCGGAGATATCAATCAGTCCAAAGAAGACTCCAATAAGTGCCAACCCAATCCCTATAACGTATGTGACTACAGAAACCTGCCCGGAGTATAGCGCATTTTGTGCTTGGGCAACAAACCCATCGATATACTCCTGTGCGCCAAGTCCTTTATATACAAGAAACGCGCCAATGACGGCTGTTATCGTTGCACTTGCGAATGCAATTGACCCAAAGTAGGCTAAAGCAGGGAACACAATGAGAACGACACCGAGCGGGACAAGTGTGGTTTGGCGAAGTTCCTCATCTGCAAGGAATTGTTTGAGAAGGTAATACGTCGATTCTAAGTCGCGTGCCTGTCGAACGACAACTCGATTAACTGAGTCAACGGGGATTCGGCTTTCAACGATTGGGACAAGCCGTTCATCCTCAGCACTATCAAGAACTACAATAGCTGATTCAGGATCATATTTAGCAACTAACTCATCAATTTGCTGTGCAACAGCACGATCTGCAGTAACCACGGAATCGGAGCTACCTGATACAATAGCAATATCAGCGGATTCCCCATTGTCCCGAAGTTCTTGTGTAATACGAAGACCTTCAAGAATGGTATTAACACTGGAATCTTCCGGGTCAGATAGGCCAACATCGGCAACTAATGAGAGAACAGTCTCCCAGCCGGAGATCGGCGTATCGATATCAGTCTGGGTGCCGATATCATCGGTTCGGTCAAGGCACACAACCAATGTAGTCACGACACTCTAGTATGAGTAACAAATCAAATAAAAGTCTCATGGTCGGCTCAGGCTAATTACCGGAATCGGAAGCGGGTGCCGTCAGACAGAACATTAGCAACACCGGCTCCAAAAGCGTATGCCACTTTTGCTGTGCTCTGTTGCAACTGGAAGACGAACCCGCGTTCTGGCTCAAATTGTTCAATGACAATCTCATCAGCGTCAAGTTGCGTTTGCAACTGTTCGCGGATATCGTCGGTCGTCCCAATGTGGTCAACGAGATCAAGCTCGTGGGCTTCTTCACCAAGGTACACCTTCGCTTCAGTATCGCGGACAAATGATTCCTCAAGGTCGCGACCCTCTGCTACACGTTCGATGAACTGGTCATAGAATTCATCAACACGCTGTTGTAGATAGTCGCGTTCCTCGTCAGACATCTCTCGGAATGGGCTTCCAGCATCTTTGAAATCACCAGCAACAAATCGTTCATACGACACCCCAAGTCGATCAGCCAAATCTGCAATATTATATCGAGATCCAATTACTCCAATGCTACCAACGATACTACCCTTTCGGGCCCACAGCTCATCACATCCGGATGCGATCCAATATCCACCACTTGCACAAAGATCCGTTGTATAAGCAATTGACGGGCCGTCAAAGTCTTCTATCGCTCTTCTGATGTCGTCGCTTGGAACAACTTCTCCACCCGGTGTATTTAACTTCACAAGAAGAGCATCTACATGTTCTTCGGCATCCGCTCGCTCAATTTGCTCAACGATTTCGTCAGCTCCTGGGTCCATCGGCGATGATGGAAGAGGTCGAGAATTACTGTCACGGGAAATGGGGCCATTCACAGCAACCTCAGCAACATTGTACGATGGAAAGAGGCTGTCAGAAACAGAGTAAGCCATGCGGACTCCTGCAATAGCAACCAGTACAGTAAGAAGGATTCCAACCAGCTCTGTCATGTCTGCTGGGAGGCCAACAAAAAGAGCGGCCCCAATTACAGCAGCAACAGCACCTCCAAGAACAGTAATAATGATTCGAAGCAGTGTTCGAGCCATATACCAGAATGTATGGGCTCTGTAAACTGTTTTGTGTTCCGGTTCAAAACAAACGCCGGATTGTTACATCAGATATATTATCCTAATATGCCTGCCCTACAGTCAAGAACGGATCTTACAGCATACCCGTTTTCTGAAGTTTCATCAGATCCTCGGTATCGAGGGTCTCGCCCTCCTTGAACTTCTGATAGATTTCTTCGGCTTCTTCTTTTGCTTCTTCCTTCTTTTGCTCTCGCTCGCTCTTGCGCTCTTCTTCTTCCTGCTTGTCCAGTTCACGAAGGCGCTTCTGAACACGAACAAAGTCCTCGTGGTGTTGGTCAGCCGCTTCCTGTGCTTCCACGAACATCTCGTGCATTTCGTCAGCTTTATCACGAATTTCGTCAGCTTCGCGATAAGCCTCAATCATTTCGTTGTGGTGTTCCTGGGCCTTATCAGCAAGCTCAGTGACTTTCTGATGGTGTTTTGAGGCCTCGGATCGGACTTTTTCAGCTTTGTCCTTGAGATCTTCAAGATCATCAGTCTGTTCAAGTTTTTCTTTGAGCTCGCGATATTCTTCGCGTTTGGCTTCGATTTTCTCGATCAGTTCACGTTCCTCCTCAGTCGAGAGAACTTCTGTCTGCTGTTTGAATTCAAGATCTTCAATTTCTTCTTCGAGTTTTTCCAGATCTTTTCCGTCGTCGACTTCAAGGTCAGATTTCCGATCTTCAACCCGATCAAACAGTTCATTTGCCTTCTCGTTTAGCTCGTTTCGCTTTTCTTTGTGCGACTGAACAAGTTCATTCAATGTGTCTCGTTTATGCCGATGTTCCTGAGCGGCGTCAACTTTCTCTCGAGTCTTCGCATTAAGTTCATCACGCTCACTCGCGCGTTCAGAAGCCATCTGATTCAGCTCATTCCGACGGTCACGAAGTTGACCAGCACGTTTGATCAGTTCGCCTTTAGAACTTGTTTCGAGCTCCTCTTCAGTAATTTCAATGTTATTCGATTCGTCAAGTGGTTGTACGTCTAGCTGCATGGTTGAACCTCTATTCCATTACCGCACTGGCTGGTGATACCACTGGTGGATGTGCGAACAGCCATAAGGAAATATTGACAGTTTGCAAGCGGTACCACCAAATGCCAGTGTCGTTCTGGTACCTAAGTGTACCGTGTGCTGATGTTTAAAAGTACCGGTGAAGACGCCAAAAATCCGGCATACAGGCCGTAAGAACCCCGTTACCAGTTACCACATTCTGACAGAATTATTCAGTTGATATTTACTTTCAGTTTCACTGAGGTAGGATGAGTTTAAGGGAGATAAAGAAACGAACAATAGATGTGATAAAACAAACTGATGCCTGCTCATGCGAGCAGTGTGACCGTAAGTTAACGGGGGAAGAATGGAGGCTGACCATGGAGCAGGATGGGTGTCTCCGGCATGTATATGAGTGTGAGTGTGGGGCGATCACAATCACGGTATCACAGACACAGAAATGATAGCCGACGGTAGAAAGCGCAAAAGCCACGTGTTCAGTTACAATAGTAGCGGGTATGAAACAAAAGATTGCAGCTACTGGCCACGAGAATGTACGAGCAGAGCACACATCAACGGCAGAGGTCACGTCAGACGACTACTTAACACCAGCTGGCGACTGTATTGTCGGTATTAATGCTGATCAGACACCAGCAGAATTCGATAGCAGATTCATAGAAGCATGCAAAGACCACTCGGCCCAGATCACAGTTACGTTCACTGTTGACGAGAAAACAGCTACAATCAACGGACAAGGACATCCTGATTTGTCCTTCGAGAACGATCGAAGTATGGTATGTAGAACAAGCGATTATGTTGATGATCGAACGATAATGGTCAACGCAGATAAGTCGGCAGCCGACTTACCCCGGGAGATGATTGATCGCTTGTCGGAAGGTGGGGAGTTATCCGTTGAGATAGAAGTTGAATAGTCCTGTTGTCATATATTTCGGTAAACAGCCTTGGGACCTGACCCCGAATCACCCGACCTGCCCCACCTAGATATACTTCTTGTTTGGGAAGTATCCAGTTCGTTTGTTCTGTCACACTTGGAGTTATTCAGAGAGAAGATATTGAGGGATCTGAGCCGGATTGGCAAAATTATAGCACGAATTTGATTGGCCGTCTGAAATAGTATGGCAATTATAGCGAATTATAGGAACCTGAATGTCTCAAGGTTCTTAGGTGCAAAGGTTCGCATATCGAATTTATGATAGAGGGCAGAGGAAAGGTCCTGTGTTGACTGTTCGTCACCGTGGACGCATAGAACCTTTTCCGGACGCGGATTCATTGTTTTGACGAAGTTAATGAGACCTTGACGATCAGCGTGTCCTGAGAACCCGTCAACTGTTTCAACATCCATGTTAAGTTGAAGTGTCCGAGTCTTGTTCGCTCCATTCTGCTGGGTTTGAATTGGGATTTCATCCCAGCCACTCTGAATGCGTCGACCTAATGTTCCTTGTGCCTGATAGCCAACAAAGACAAGAGAGGAGTCTTCTTCTCCACCGAGATGTCGAAGCCAGGACATAATTGGTCCACCTTCAACCATACCAGAGGTCGATAGAACAATGCATGGTCCACTGTCAGCTACTTCTTGTCGTTCTTCCTCCCCACCATCAATGTGGTTGAATTCCTCTGCTAGGAATGGGTTTTCTTCTTCATGGAAGATTCGATTCTGGAGCTCATCGCGAAGATATTCTGGATACGTGGTATGAATCGCTGTAGCTTCCCAGATCATACCATCAAGATGGACCGGGATGCGAGGGATTTCACCATTCCGCATAGCTTCCTCAATAACCAGCATGATCTCTTGGGATCGGCCAACAGCGAAAGCAGGGATGAGTACTTTACCTCCGCGCTCTGCAGTTTCTCGAATAATCTTTTTCAGTCGCTTTTCGGAATCCTCCTGATCGGTTTGGTAATCATCACGACCGCCATATGTTGATTCGAGGATAAGCGTTTCAACACGAGGGAAGTCGTTTACTGCTCCATTGAATAATCGGGTATCCTCATAGTGAATGTCACCAGAGAATGCGACATTGTACAACCCATCACCAACATGGAAGTGAGAAATCGCAGATCCAAGGATGTGGCCCGCATTATGAAATGTTAATTTGACATCTGGAGCGATATCTGTCACATCACCGTATTCAATTGGTATGGTGTGTTTGATTGCTTCTCGAACCATCTCTGACTCGTATGGGGGTGCTCTCCCCTCCTTAGCGGCGACATCGAGATAGTCGAGTGTGAGAAGGCCCATTAGATCGCGGGTAGGCTCAGTGCAGTAAATCGGGCCATCATATCCATACTTAAACAGAAGCGGGATGAACGCTGAGTGGTCGAGATGTGCGTGTGTCAAGACAACCGCGTCAAGATTACTTGCACCAGCACCAAGAGCCTCTGGCACCTGTAGATACGGAACCTCATCTTCTGCGCCGGGTTTATCGCCACAATCAATAAGGATTCGCGTTTCGGGTGTTGACAGAATAAACGCTGCACGACCGACTTCTCGACAACACCCAAGCGTAGAGACACGAACGTAGTCATCATCAGAAAGCTCTTCGCGATGAATTTGTCGACCGACCCGCTCAAGAATATCACGGCGGTCTCCACGCTCCTGCTTCAGGAAGTTTCGGACGTTTTTAACGGTTGATGACTCAATTGGAGGCGTTCGAACCACCTCTGGAGTCCAACCAACCTCTTTTGTTATTTCTCGAAGCGTTGCGCCGTGACGTCCAATAACCATCCCAGGTTTTTCTGCTTCAATAACGACTTCACCGGTATCTGCATGGAAATCAAGATCGGTTACTCCGGCTTCATCAGGGATGACATCTTGGACGCGCTTACGTGCTTCCGCTGGAGGCAACAACACACTCGGATCGGGACGAACAGTAATTCGCTTGCGAAGTTTCGAGGCAAGTTGACGAATTAAATCGCCCTGGTCGGCGAACTCTTTGGGATCATGGGTATAAACTACCAGCTCAGGACCCTCAAATGAGACCTCCGAAACGGAAATACGCGGCGGCAACTCACTTTCAATCTCTGCTTTAATATCCTCAAGTTGCTTATCAACTGAACTCATGGGTTAGATATGGTCACCACGGTCAATCGGTACACAGAACATGACAGTCCACAGGACATCCATAAAGGATACCGTACGCCATGTTCAGGTACGATTGGACTGCGGCGAAAACTTACGTATCAGTGAATCAATCTGTGACATATAAAAATCTTCGCAAAACATAGAGAGAGCAAAAATAAACACACTGGTTCGTGGTGTTTATTATCTGGCTAACGCAATGAACGGGCAATGAGTAACGAGCAGGAACTGGGAATTACAGAGAGTAAGGAGTATGCGACCGGAGAGTGGTACGCCGAGGTCGTTCAAAAAGCAAAGCTTGCTGACTATGCCCCGATGGGAGGGTTTATTGTAACGCGACCTCGTGGGTGGGCACTCTGGGAGGCTGTACAAAATCATCTTGATCAGTGGTTCAAAGATACAGGGGTAACAAACGCGTACTTCCCAGTATTTATTCCAGAGTCATATCTTGAGCGGGAGAAAAACGTTGTTGAGGGGTTTGATCCAGAGGTCGCATGGGTCACTCATGGGGGAAATGAAGAACTCGAGGAACGGCTTGCAGTTCGGCCAACAAGCGAATCGATCATTGCTCCGTTTATGGCCAAGTGGACGCGGAGTCATCGAGACCTCCCAATGCGACTCAATCAGTGGTGTAGCGTTGTTCGATGGGAGGCTACAGAGACAAAGCCATTTTTCCGGACAAAAGAGTTTCAGTGGCAGGAAGGACACACGGCACATGAAACGCGCGAAGAGGCATTCGAGGAAACAATGCTTCGGCTGGACCAATATGAGCGCTTATATGAAGAAATCTTTGCAATACCAGTCCTCAAGGGCCGAAAACCAGAACACGATAAATTCCCAGGAGCTCACACGACTACAACTGTTGAAGCATTGATGCCTGACGGAAAAAGTGTTCAAGGAGGGACAAGTCACTACCTTGGAACAAACTTTGCAGAAGCATTCGACATTACCTACGTTGATGAAGATGAATCAGAGCAAGTCGCACACACGACATCGTGGGGAGTATCGTGGAGATCACTCGGAGCGCTTATTATGACGCACAGTGATGAACAGGGTCTGGTATTGCCACCAAAGATGGCATCAACCGAAGTTGTCATTGTTCCAATCTGGACGGATGAAACAAAAGATCGAGTTATTGGCTATGCAGAAGAAATCGAGGATGCACTAATAGAAGCTGGGCTTGATGTGAACCTAGATGACCGCGATGACCGGAACCCTGGGTTCAAGTTTAATGAGCATGAACTGCACGGGATTCCACTTCGAATCGAAGTGGGACCAAACGAGGTAGATGACGAAACAGCAACATTGGTGCACAGGCCTGATGGAGAACAGCAAGAGGTCAAACAACAGGAAGTTGTCGAAGGCGTAGAGCAGGGTCTCGAAGAAATTCAAGAAAAATTGTACGAAACAGCCGAGGAGAACCTAAACGAGAATGTCCGAGAAGCGTACAGTCCCGAAGAGATACTTGGAACCATTGGTAAGCACGGGGGATACGTGAAAGCACCGTGGTGTGGAGATGAGGCATGTGAGACGGTTATCAAAGACGAAATTGCTGCAGAAATCGTTATGGTACCAATGGACGAGTCAGAAGAACCGATCGGAGACGAGTGCGCAATCTGTGGTGATGAAGCAGTTGAAACAGCATACTTTGCAAAAACGTATTGAACTAAGTACCTAATCGACTTATGATAGATTCTTTCGGATGGCCTTCGCTGCTAGTCGGATGTTACAAGGAGAGGTAACAGCCGAGATCTCGATTAGTTTGTTGATCAGCAAAACAATGGAGGAACCATTTTGCCAGTGGGCATAGTAGTTATAGGTATGTTTGACAAGTCGACGTGGATCCGGCTTCCAAGGAATGTTGTCGTAGGTCACGGTGTCCTCAGCCAGGCGGCAAGTGCGATCGCGGAATTACATCTTCGAGGACAGCCACTTATCGTTACAAGTTCAACGCCGAGGAAGGTTGCGGCTGATCGTATTGCTGAGGATTTTAAAACAGAATCAATATCGCCAGTTATCGTTGAGGTGAACGATGCATCTGCAAAAGCAATTGAGCAAGTTATAGAACGAGCAAGAGAGGTCGATCCAGGCTATCTGATTGGTGTCGGAGGTGGAAAGCCCATCGATATTGCAAAGTTGGCAGCAGAGGAACTTGGCCGAGGGTTTGTTTCAATTCCGACAGCAGCAAGTCATGATGGAATTGTTAGCGGTCGAGCATCAGTTCCAGACGGAGATGTCAGACACAGCGTAGCTGCTGAGCCACCTCATGCTGTAATTGCTGATACAACGATCCTTGCTGAAGCACCATGGGAGTTAACAACTGCTGGCTGTGCTGATATCATCAGTAATTACACAGCGGTCGCCGACTGGCGGCTAGCCCGTCGACTAAAAAATGTCCCATATTCAGAGTACGCAGCAGCACTATCCGAGATGACCGCCGAAATACTGGTTGGAAACGCTGAATCAATTAGACCTGGGTTGGAAGAGTCTGCTTGGATTGTCGTCAAAGCATTAGTCTCCTCGGGGGTTGCAATGTCAATTGCCGGATCATCAAGGCCAGCAAGCGGTGCTGAGCATCTATTTTCACATCGACTTGATCAAATAGCTCCCGACCGAGCATTGCACGGGCACCAAGTTGGCGTAGGAGCAATTATGACAGCATATCTACACGGCGGTGATCGAGGGATGTGGCGAGATATCCGACGTGCATTAGAGAGTATTGATGCTCCAACAACCGCAGAAGAGCTGGGCTTCACAAGAGAAGAGATTATTGAAGCATTGACAACAGCACATAGAGTACGAGATAGATACACAATTTTGGGTGACGGAATTGATAGAACAGCCGCAGAGGAACTTGCGCACACAACAGGTGTCATTGAGTAGCTGAAGAAGATAATCCACGGAAATGTCCAACCAGTTCTGAGGCCTATGTCGTTATAAGTCAGATACTCCTGTCAATTCCGGACTTGTTTACATTACTCACAATGGCAAGGAGCGGCGCGGAACCTTGATAGTTGCCGACGACCATATATACAATTGTGACTAAAAGCACAGAGTATGACTTCTGGCTGTTTGACTTAGATGGAACGCTAGTCGATGTTGAATGGTCATACATCCGCTCTGTGTTTGACCGACTAGAGCAATCGCTAGATGCTACATTCAGTGATGAACAAGCGCGAATATTATGGCGTGGATTAACTGGATCCAGAAACCAGTATATTAGTGAACTTGGAGTTGATGTCGAGCAATTCTGGGATGCACTTCATCAAGCAGAGGATCCACAAGAACGGGCAGAGGCAACGTATCTACACCCCGATGCAAGAGTTGTTACAGAAATTAAAGAGCCAGTTGGAATTGTTACACACTGTCAGCCATACCTAACCGAGCCAGTACTTGAGCATCTGGATATTAGGGACTGGTTTGACGCTGTAGTTTGCTGTAGTGACTCACTTGGATGGAAACCAGATCCAGCACCAGTTGAATATACAATGGACCAGTTAGGAGTCAACAGTCAGAATGGAATACTTATCGGAGATTCTGCATGTGATATTGGTGCTGCATGGAATGCTGGAATCGAAGCGGGACACATTGAGCGGCTAAACTCTGATTTCCGCGGAGGTAGAGTCGTTGCTGATTATCAAATGAGACAGCTATCAACGCTTCGAGAGCAAAGTCGAATAACAGCAGACTAGAAAATAGAGTTCGAGAGTACTGAAAGAAGTTGCTGAACACCGGGCTTCTCAGTGCGGGTTGGGTTAGAAACAAAACGAACAGGAAGTTCACCTAGAGATATAAACGGAAGGTTCAGAGATTCAGCGGTTTGTTTAATTCCAATTCCAACGTCAGCATCACCACGCTGGACAATTCGTGCCGGACTTTCATGACCCTGAACAGTGTGATTCCATCCATCAATCCGGGTAGTGATGTCTCTTGTAGTCATATCACGATCAGCGGCCAGGTCAGAAACAGCTGTATCAAGGGCAGATCTGAGTCCTGAGTCTGAAGTGCGGTTGACGAAGGTGGTGTCTTCTTTAGTCAGCGAGTAGAGGCTATCAATGCGGCCCTGAGCGTTCGGGCTTACAATAAGTCCCCATTCGTGGGTCCATGACATCTGAATCTCGCCAGAAGGATCATTTGTAAGTGGACCAGTAAGAATAGCAAAGTCAGGGATCCCACGACGCAGTTGTCGATTACCCACACGAGAACCAGCAGAGAGGTACCGAGAGGATCTAAGTTGGTCAAGCGCATCCATGAGAATCGGGTCATCCTCTCCAATACCGAATACGGTCGGAGGATGAAGATCTGAAGAGAACAGACTGACACGTACTGTCTCATCTTCTGAAACATATGCAGTGTCAGCAGGAACAGAAACAATGCCATCTGCCTCAGTCAGACTTGTTGTTGCTCCTGATCCTTTATCAACAGGATAGACGAGTAGGTCATTATTTTCATCTTCAACAATGCCAACGGGAAGAAGGCGACGTCTTCCTTCTTGAAACCGCTCTTCGACACACATGGTTCCGGTAACGGTCGTTGATTCATTGTCCAGACCGCTGGCTTCTCGGAGAACAGGTGAAACAAATGTTTTGAACGTCATGAGTGCTGAGACAGGATAGCCCGGGAGTCCAACATATGGTGTTCCATTGATAACACCGGCGAGCAGCGGTTTACCTGGCTTAACAGCAACACCGTGTAGATGTTGCTGCCCCTCCTGTTCAAGTACATCATAGATCACATCAACAGTGCTAGCACTGGTAGATCCAGATGTGAGTACGAAATCACATTCCTCCGCCGCATTGATAAGTGAACTCCGGAGTTGTTCGACATCATCATTGGCGTGTGGATAGATCTGCGGCGATCCACCGGCATCACGAATAGCAGCAGCAAGGGAGTATGTATTGACATCATGAATCTCACCACGACTATGGTCAAGAGGGTCTTCAGGACGTGTCAATTCATCACCGGTTGAGATCAGGCCAACAGTCGGTTGGCACTTAACGGTCACTCGTGATTTTCCAATTGCAGATAAAACCCCGATTTCACGGGCAGAAAGTTGTTGATTAGGACCCACTGCTCGTTCGCCGGCGGCAATGTCTGCTCCAGCAAACATTACATTTTCTCCGGGGGCTACGGAGGTGAAAACTGCAACTTCATTATCATGCTCTTCGACTCGTTCGATCGGAATCATAGCATCTGCTTTATCCGGCATAACTGCTCCAGTCGAAATTTCAACTGCTTCACCTGAATCTGGTGCAACTGTTGGCTTCTCACCAGCATGTACCGAACCAGCAATAGAAAGATGGACAGGATTTGCTTCGTCAGCGGAAAATGTATCTCTTGCACGGACAGCATATCCATCAAGAGTTGCTCGATCAAATCCTGGGACATCGATAGTAGCATCAACGCGTTCCGCAGTTATTCGACCGGGAGCTTCTGTGAGTGAGACTTTCTCAGTCCCTACAGAAAGTGGTAACTCAGCAATGACCTGAGTAGCCTTATCCGGATCTGTTAATTCACGAAATTCTTTCCGTTCTGTCATGGTAACCACTCCCATAAACTAACTGTTACAGACTCACCAGCGGTGACACCTTCCTTTGCCTCTGGGACTTCGACCCAGCCGTCAGCAAGAGCTACAGAAGAGAGGACACCAGCTCCGCTAGACCGTGTAGGAATTGCCGTTTGTTTGTCTCCACTGTCTGAAAGTTCAACACGAGCAAAAGTACGGGTTCCGGGCTCACTAGAGATTTTACGATCCAAGGTTGCGGTGACAGTAGGATGGTCAGGAGGAGAAACACGTACTAACCGTTTCAGTGCTGGACGCAGAAACTGGACAGCATTAACGATACAGGAGACGGGATACCCAGGAAGGATAATGATAGGAGTCGATTCAACGACTCCAAGAGCGACCGGATGTCCTGGTTTGATTGAAACGCCATGCACGAGGATCTCACCAAGCTCATCAACTACCTCTGGAAGGAGGTCTCGCTCCCCGACGGAAGACCCACCTGTCGTGACAATCAAATCTTTAGTCAGGTCACGCTGAATGGCTGCGCGAAGCGCGTCTTTATCATCCGAAACAGGATCACGATAAGTGGAAATTCCTCCCCATCGATCAACAAGTCGTGAGACAGTAAGACCATTTGTCTCGATAATCTCTCCTTTCTGCGGATCCTGTTGTACGAGTTCATCACCTGTAGGGATAACGCCAACTGTTGGTGTATCATAGACAGAAACACGCGTTAAACCAATAGATTGCAATAAGCCAAGGTCAGACGGTCGAAGTTGGTGACCAGCGTCGAATAGTTGCTGGCCTGCAGTCACATCTTCGCCGACCGGAGCAACGTTTTCACCTTCTGCAACGGGAGTGTTAACCTCGATTGTGTTTCCAATGACATTCACTTCCTCAATTTTCACGACGGCATTTGCCTCATCGGGAACAGGGCTTCCAGTATGGACGCGGACAGCAGTTCCAGTCCCCATCTCTTCATCTTCAGAGAGTACAGCTGGTGATCGCGAGTTAGCACCAAAGGTGTCAGATGCTTGAACAGCATATCCGTCCATTGCTGCACGTCTGTAGTGTGGCACATCCCGATTAGCGACAATTGGCTCTGCTAGTATACGCCCATCAGCAGCCGCAAGCGAAACATGTTCGGTTCGATCAATCGGCCTAATGTTATCGAAGAGACGTTCCTGAGCATCTGCTAAGGAAGTCTGTTCTTTGAACCCCGAGGTGTGTCTCGAGGAGGGGTCCGAAGGCATGCATGCACGCTGGGCGTCGATAAATAAAAACGTATCAGTTATTGCTAATATACACTACTCCATTTGATTAATCTGCTTCCCATAGAGGAAAGCAGACCGATTACCTCGGGATTTGGCTTCCAAGGTGCCTCGCCGAAAGCCACCGTGGGAGAAGATACCAACCTGTCTTAATATTCTATGTGGTTTTAGAGGCAACAATACAATAAAATCATATATAAGCCAAACTTGCTTGTGTGATGGTACGTTCACTAGATATAGTCTATGAAAGAGATATCTCAGTTACGTAAGCATACGGAATCCCCGAGATCTCCAAAAGGATATTGGAAAGAAGGGAAGGATACATTTCAAAAGCAAAATACGGGAGTATCAATTATTAGATTTCACAACAGGGATTACTAAATGGCTATACTTCGGTCTTATCGGCGGTTTGTTGTTGTGGCTCGATACTTTCTGCCGCTACTGATCGCATACCTTCGAGACCGCAACAGGTTTATCATATTTGGGAGTTCACGCTCGCCAGATTCAGAGACAAGGGAGAGACGGGCAGAGCATCTGGTAGATTCACTTGTAACACTCGGACCGACGTTCATTAAGCTTGGACAGTTACTATCGACAAGACCAGATGTATTACCACCAGAGTATGTCAGCGTCCTCTCACAGCTTCAGGACGATGTACCCCCAGAGCCTTGGCCAGAGACAAAGAAAGTAATTGAAGAAGAACTGGGACCACTGAATGAACAGTTCGATGATTTTAATACGGAAGCAATCAGCGGTGCAAGCCTTGGACAGGTATACAAGGCTCATGTTGATGGAGAACCAGTCGCCGTTAAGGTCCGTCGCCCAGGAGTACAGTCACTTGTCGAAGCCGATCTACGCGTGATAAAATGGTCCATACCAATCCTTGTTCGGTTTTTAGATGAGTCGCGTGCCTATTCAATTCGGAACCTCGCTGATGAGTTTGATAAGACAATCCGCGAAGAGATGGACTATGAGCGGGAGCGAAAAGTGCTGGAAGAAGTACGGTCAAACTTCGAAGATTCATCAGAGATTGTTGTTCCAAGGTCATACGAGCAGCATTCAGGGAAGCGGGTCTTGACGATGGAATATATTGATGGGATTAAAATTGATAACTACCAAGAGCTTGAAAGGAAGGGCATCAATCAGTCGGAGTTAGCAGAGCGTTTACAGCGTGCTTACATGCAGATGGTTGTAATTGATGGGACATTTCACGCCGACCCGCATCCAGGCAATCTCGCCGTCCAAGATGATGGAACACTCGTGTTTTACGACTTTGGGATGTCCGGGCGGGTAGACCAGCGAACAAGAGAGCAAATTATCGATTTCTATATTGCTGTTGCAAATCAAGATATTGACAAAATATTAGACACGTGGATAGAGCTTGGAGCATTATCACCAAATGCCGATCGGGAATTAATGTCTGACATCATGGAGATAGCCATACAGAATGCTCGAGGGGGGGATATTGAGCAATATCGAGTGCAAGAGATTGTAGATCAAATGGAAGATACGCTGTACGAGTTTCCATTTAGAATTCCTCGCGACCTCGCACTGGTGTTACGTGTCGCAACGGTTGTCGAAGGGGTATGTGTCAGGTTGGACCGAAACTTCGATTTTATCGATGTGGCAACCGATTATCTCTCCGATCAGGGATATCGAGAACAGACAGCGCGGCGGTTGGCAACAGAATTTAGATCACAGATAACAGACGTTGGTAGGTCGGCATTTCAGACATTACCAAAGTTTGAGCGGACGTTAGACAGGATAGAGCGTGAAAATTTGAGAGTCCAAGCTGAACTAGAAGATCCACAGAGTCTACTGGACACACTGGCAAAGCGGCTCATATACGGAATGCTTGCGGTAACAGGAATTCTTTCAGGAGTGTTTTTATATACCTTTCAATCAACAGAAGCTGCTTTGATTGCATTTGGGGGTGCAGTTATCACGCTGTTCCTTCTGCGACGGTCATTAAAATCAGATGATACTATCGCCATGCAAACTGAGTTTGCAGAGCAAAGTTTTGAGTATCGACAAGGCGCTAGCGACCTCGGGATTGGTGGAGATGTCCAGATACCAGATGAAGAACAACCAGACGAGGATAATGAAGGTAAAAATAAAGAATAATGATAGTTGCAAGAACCCTCCATTCGCTTTTTCTGCAAGAGCGTACTGAATAAGATTGGCCATAACAGCAGTCATCACAGTGAAAAACCACCGCGACGGTGTTCCAAACCGTTTATGAATATCCACCAGATACTATTCAGGTATGGCAAAAGAACAGAAAGAGGTTCGAGATTTGCAGGAAGGAAACTACGTAATCATTGACGACACAGCATGTAAGATTCGGTCGTATAGTACGGCTGCACCAGGAAAGCACGGAAGTGCAAAAGCGCGGATTGAAGCAGAAGGTGTCTTTGACGGGCGAAAACGATCGATGAACCAGCCGGTCGATCAAAAGGTCTGGGTCCCGATCATCAATCGAAAGCAAGGTCAGGTAGTTAGTCTTGAAAGTGCCGACGTTGCACAGGTAATGGATCTTGAAACATACGAAACGATCACTATGAGTGTACCTGAGGAATACGATCTTGAGCCGGACGACGAAATTGAATACCTTGAAATGGAAGAGCAGCGAAAAATTGTACAGGCGTGAATTTTCCAGGAGCAATCGCTAATCGAGAATCCGCTAAGTACGCTATTATCGGAGCACCGCTCGATAAGTCAACAACATTTCAGCCGGGAACCCGATTTGGGCCAGAGCAAATTAGATCATTCTCTCACTCTTTTGAAGACTATGATCACCACACTGGATTACGATTTACTGAGCTAGATGTCTACGATCATGGTGATATTCGACCTAGCGATGATGTCGAAGAATACCTTGAGTACCTTTCTGGAATAACAAGCGATCTTGTAAATGAAGGGAAGTTTCCAGTGCTACTTGGGGGTGAGCACACTATATCACTGGCCGGATTTCGAGCTGTCAACCCCGACGTAATAATCAGTATCGACGCGCATTTAGATCTGCGGGACACGTTTGATGGGAACAAGTACAATCATGCCTGTATCATGGCAAGAGGAAAAGAAGTTGCTGATAAGATAACAGTCATCGGAGCTCGGGCAGGTTCTGAGGCAGAGTGGGTACAGACTAAAAACGAGAATATCACAGTTGTTCCTGTGGAAGAGGTCCCAAAGTGGGAGTTCGATATGACCGATAAGTCAGTATATCTAACAGTTGATATCGATGGAGCAGATCCAGCATTTGCACCGGGAACAGGAACAAAAGAGCCATTTGGTCTAACATCGCGTCAGATGCAAACAATTGTTCGTTCAATTGCTCCACACGCGGATGGAATGGACATTGTTGAAGTAAATGATCGAGACAATGGAGAAGCAGCAACGCTAGCGGGAAAACTGGCGCGTGAGAGTATATTCGGGCACGCAGCAAAGGAACAAGATTGACCTCCTCCCACCCGTGAACGGGGTGGGATTCCCACGGCACCGCACCGCTTGGTT
>OBKM01000043.1_pt1 | contig 48698 bp, 60 predicted proteins | sample 1519691 | NCBI WGS metagenome assembly OBKM01 (sample SAMEA37050418, study PRJEB22526) | metagenome | biome: saline pan; feature: lake; material: water | place: Egypt | collected 2015 | depth 0.5 m
GGGCTGTGGACGCCCCGCAGCGAATAAGCCTCTCTGACTTGGAAGAAAGTCAGACTCTGAAGGAAACTTCGTTGGAAGCCCCACCCTCAAGGAGCGAGCCCGTCAGGGCGAGCGAGTAGGGTGGGGTAGTTCACCCACTACAATTCCGGAAAGAACCGCCCATGGAAGCCAAACGGCTCGGCATGCGGCAGATAGACTCGCGCCTCGACAGTGAGCGTCGCCGCATCAAACACCACCAGTTGTGTCTGTTCACGGTTGATATCCAAGACTGGTGCCAGAACAACGCCATCATCTTCGGCCTCACCATCGGGTCGCTGTACCGGAATTGGCTCCTCGACGTAGCAACCATCCTCCCACCACTCGGTGGCGACGCCGGTATCGCAGTCAACTTTGACAAGCCCGTTTGCGCCTGATCGGTCTGTGGCCTGGCCGTACGCATAGCGGTGACGACGGCCAACAGTCGCCTGCACAACCCGCGGAAGCTCCATGCCGCCGGCGTACTGCTGGCTGCGGTCGACAGTGTTGGCTGCCGGATCAATTCGATACCGCATCAGTCGACCAACCGGGACATCTGGAAAGCCCTGTCCATCGAGTGCATCCAGCGAGAGTGAGCCGACAATCTCGCTATTCGGAAACTCAATGAGATCCAGCACAATGTCGCCAGCTTCGAGATACGCATTGACATGGTGGAAGCAAAACGTCGCCTCGAAAGTAGGGTCGGCAACTAACGCCCCGGTTGAGCGATCAACAACGAGGATGCGTGTTGGCATCGACGGCTCCCAGTTCAAGAGATCAATCGCACCCTCAGAAAAGGGGTTGAGCGCGCGAAGCACAGAAAGCCTCAGCGGCGATTCAACGAGAATAGCGTGTTTGTCGGTGACACTGCAGTCGTGAATATAGGCTGGCCCGCGGGCGTCAACTGAGCTGATCAGCCGACGCCGACGGCTGCCGCGGGGAATGCGGTAGATGTGGTACTGTGGTTGAAGGCCAAACTCGGTGGTAAAGCCGACAAGCTCCTCGCGGTGGGGATCATCGACCAGATGTGCTGCGGTGATCTGTTCGGGAATCTCGTCTTCAAATTCAAACGAGCCGCGGGTGTCGAGGGTTTCTGGATCAAATGCCACGCGCTGGGGAGCCTCGGTGAGGGCGACATACTCGCCGTCGATGTTGGCGACGTGGACATTGGTGTTATCAGTCGGCTCCGGCAACCCAAATGAGCGAATCGTCTCAAAAATTCGTCGCCAGCTCCGGGTGTCGGTGCCGAACTGTCCGGTGAGTCTGCCAGCCATCGCATCAGCGTAGGCATCGGTGCGGAGAAACCGGTTTGTGTACTCGACGTTGCCATCAGCAAACGAATACCGCCGTAGCATCGCCAACCCATCAAACCAGTGGTTAACGCGGCGACCGTCAACCTCGAACTTGCCAGGGCCGTTTCGGATGAGTGTGCCCGACAGCCACGCCGGGATTGTTCCTTCAACGCGTGGGCTGTAGGCTGTTCGCTCAGTTGAGAGTGAATGAAAGCCAACAGTCTCAGAGTGGGTCACATCGTGGGTTGGGTTCGGACAAGTATCAATGCTCGCCGTAGCATGGATTGCAACCATTCGCGTCGCAGTGTGGATTACAACCATTCACGCTGCGGCATGGGAACAACTCGGCCGTAGCAGGGAAGCCACTCGCGCGCGGCATAGATTAAAACAACGCCGCGTTGTAGTACAGCTATGTACCTCAGCGATGAGAGTTGGGTAGACCTCCAGTCCTACTTTGAGGAGGAATCGCTTGCGCTCGTCCCGCTGGGATCAACGGAGCAACATGGGCCACATCTGCCGCTGTCGACTGATTATCGGATTGCAGAAGCCTTTGCCCGCGAGGCCGCCGACAGAACCGGCCTACTCTGTACGCCACCGATTACGATTGGCGTAAGTCCACACCACAAGCAGTTTCATGGCACGCTGTGGGTTGATGCCCAGACATTTCGGCAGTATATTGAATCACTCACGCGCAGCCTCGCATACCACGGAATTGATCGCGTGATCTACGTCAACGCTCACGGCGGCAATATCGAGCCACTTCGAGAGGTGGGCCGAAGGCTCCGCGACGAGGAGTTACTCTATGCAATCGAGTGGATGTGGAACGATAGCATTCCAGCCCTCGTCGATGAGCTGTTCGAACAGCCAGGGCCACACGGTGGGCCAAAAGAAACGTCGCTACTGCTGTATCTCGCTGCAGAGTTGGTGCACACAGATCGGTTGGAAGCAGCCAGAGATGGCGGCGTTGTCGAAATCGACGCTGAACCGACCACACACCACAATGGCGCTCGCACGTTCTATGACTCCATCGACCACTCCGACAACGGTGTCTTCGGCGACCAGACCGACGCCACAGCCGCCAAGGGAGAGCAGCTGTTTGAAGAGGCAGTGGCAGAGCTGGTCGAGTTATGCGAGTGGCTGAATAAACAGCCGTTTTCGGCGTTGCTGCCGGCTGAGCACAAGTAAGACCGCACAATCGATACAAGAAGCAGGAATGGGTGACGGAGCGTGTGACAGCAAATCCGTTCACCCATCGACTGTATGCACTCAAAAAGTATAATCTACACGCTGAGAGCCTCTTCTGGCCGATGTAGACCGCAGTTGTAGTTTCAGCCTGCGTGATGAAATCTTAAGCACCTGACCGCCAATGAAAGAGCATGAACCACACAGCTGTTGGCGACGTGATGACAACACCAATGCTCACATTAGAGCGAGACACACCAGTCGGAAAAGCCGCCGCGGCCATGCGTGAAGCAGGCATCAACTCGGTTGTCGTCGTTGGCGACGGCTGTCAGCCGGCGGGGATTTTCACTGCCACTGACGCGCTTGCTGTGGTTGCGAATGAGGGCGATGCCACGGCTGCTGTCTCGGCGTATATGAGCTCGCCGGTCGAAACAGTTGGCGTCGAAACACCGGTCGCCGAGGCACTCGAACAGATGGCTGAAGTCAGCAGTCATCTCCCGGTTGTCGACGACGATGGTGATGGACTCGGGATTCTCTCAAAAACGGATCTGGTCGAGGCTGTCAGTGGCGAACAGATCAGCAACACACCAGCGTAGTGTGTGTCTCTACACTGATTCGGCCAGCTAACCCGAAGTCCATAAGTTTGTGACGGGCAAAGCCAGCGTATGCAATCGCTGGTTATTGTCGCCCACGGCTCTCATCTCAACCCCGATTCTGCCACGCCGACGCGCACCCACGCCGATACGATCAGAGCAACGGGTGCCTTCGATGAGGTTCGAACCGGCTTCTGGAAGGAACAACCCTCGTTCCGCGAAGTCCTCCGTACGGCCCGCGGCGACGAGATTTACGTCGTCCCGCTGTTCATTAGCGAGGGCTATTTCACTGAGCGGGTCATCCCCCGTGAACTCCGCTTAGAGGGGTGGGATTCCGAACTGTGGGACTCGGATGGCATTTCGGCCGATACCGCCACCCTGGTCGCCAGCGATATCGACAAAGAGATCCACTACTGCGGCCCCGTCGGCACCCACGAGGCGATGACCGACGTGTTGATCCGCCGGGCTGTCTCGGTTACCGGCGACGAGGATGTTGGCGACGGCTTCGGCTTCGCGGTCGTCGGCCATGGCACCAAGCGCAACGAAAAAAGTGCAAAAGCCATCGAGTACCACACTGAGCGAATCCGCGAAACGGGTCGGTTCGACGAGGTAAAATCGCTGTATATGGACGAAGAGCCGGAGGTCGACGACATCACTGAGCATTTCGACAGCGAGGATATCATCGTCGTCCCGCTGTTTATCGCCGATGGCTACCACACCCAGGAGGATATCCCCGAAGATATGGGCCTTACTGACGATTACCGCAAGGGGTACGATGTGCCCACAGAGGTCGACGGCCACCGAATCTGGTATGGTGGGGCAGTCGGCACCGAGGAGTTGACCGCGGATGTGATTCTCGAACGCGCGGCCGACGCCGGGGCGGATATCGGCGACGCTATCGCGCGGGTGCGCCAGCAAACCAAACCGACGACACAGGCGGCGGGCGATTAGATGTCGGCTCTCGAAACCACGCTTTCGGAGACGCAGCTGGTGGCGTTCAAAGAGACGCTTTCAGATGCGGAGATTGAGTACGACGGGCTAGCTGCCGAATACGACGCCGACGCAGAGACGTATAAGATCGAGACGCCAAACCACCAGACCACTGTCAGTGCCGAAGAATTGGGGAGCCTCGCTGCCGAGCAGGCCGCGTACATTACGAACTGGTATTTCTACACCCAAGAAGTCGGCAGCGAACTCAAACAGGCGTTCTGTCGGTGGCTCGAGCTGGCAGACGACCACCCGGTTCCAGATCGGTATGACGCGCTTGACTCTGGGATCGCGCGAGAGTGGGGCCAACTCCACATCACCACGACAGTTGAGGAAGACGGTGGCCGACAGTACGAGATACGCCACATCGACGACAGCAACACCGAATCGAGCGCGCTGACAACCCACACAGATCCGCTTGATGCACGAGAAATTGGAACGCTCGACGGGAACGACCGATACCGCCCACTTCGCACCGCACCCTCGCTCAAAACAGGCTGGATCTTCCCCGAGCGTAGCGCAAACGAGGTGTATGAAGCTATCGAGGCCTTCTATCCGGCGACGGTTGTCAACTGGCACCGAGAACAGCAGGGCGAACTCGATATCGACCACTGGCGAGACGAGCAAGACCGACAGAGCGGGATCTACAATCTGATTACCGTCTTGCCGGACGAGGCTGTCGAATGGGCGACCGCGGCCTGTTGTGACGACTCGCAGTGTCTCAAACGACGCGAGTGGGAACTGTCGGAGGATGAGCCGCTGGATTCCGATGGTGGCGATGGCGTCTTCCCCTGTCGCGCACCGTGTTCGGTGGTCGTCGCCGCAGGTCGTGAGTGGGCCAAGCTTGAACGCGAAGAAAGCCAGACCTACGAGTTTGAGCTAACTCCGAGTGAGAAAGAACAGCTCGAAGCAGTCATCGATGCTGTTGCTGACGGCGAGATTGACCAGATCCGCGAGGCAGATCTCGCAAACGCCGCCAACCGGTATCGGGTTCGGTATCTCCGCCAAAAGCGATTCGATGAAGAGGGAAATCTCTCTGGGACGCCGACGAATCGGGAGGACGCCTAACTCCTTACTCCGCTTCAGACCGAACTAACACCGCTAACGCGACGATAACGCCGAGGAGTACAAAAAGCGAGCCGATGGCAACGGCTGTGGACTCTACTGTTGCCGCGACAGCGACGGCGACAAGCAGCGCGAGGAGTCCAAAGCCAACAACAACACCCGGAACACCGCCGGGAGACCAGAGCAGCCTGTTGGGTTGTTCCGATTCTGGTTCCTCGGGTCGTTGGGGTTTGGCCAGCGTTTCATCCACCTCAACGCTGTGTGGCTCCTCATCCGGCGGTGTGACTGTCACCGTGGTGTAGGAAACCTCAGAGCCATACCCGGTGGCGACTTTGAGCCTACCAGAGATCTCACTGGGGCGGGGATCAGCCTCAACAGTGACCGTCCGGGTGCGGCCGGCTTCGACGTAATGGTTGTTTGCTCGGAGGCGACCAACGGCTGAGAGCGTATCGTCAAGGTTGAGATGGACGTGGACTGCCTCACCGTGGTTTTCGAGAACAACTTCGAATGAACCACCGGTTTCGAACGCTGTCGGCGCGGCTATCGAATGCAGCCCGTCCTCGTTAAGATCCACCCTCAGTTGCGGCACACTAGGCTTTCGGCGCGGCTAGGAGAAAAAACTATAGGCCGATTATGCTGTCGCCTCGTCCCGCATATCTGGTGGAAGCAGATTCGGAATCCCGTCTTCGATTGGGTATTCGGTGCCACACTCAGGGCAGGTGAGCGTTCCCTCGATAATCTCCTCGCCATCACGCTCTTCGACGGTGAGTTCGAGTTCGTGTTTATCCACTGGACAACAGATAATGTCCATCAGCGACTCCTTCATACCAGCGTGTCGGGTCGGCCACATCAAAAGCCTACGGGTTTGGCCGGCCTATCGGTCGCCGTAAGCCCGGAGTACAGTGTTGATACGGTTCGCCAGCACATCCATCTCGCCGGTTGCGTGGTCGCCCTTGTAGACAAACTCGGTCACGCCGGCCTGAATCGCATCGCTTGCAAGCGGTTCGAGTGATTTGCCGGTCAGAATAATGATCGGGACGCTGATATCATCGTCGCTGCCGTTGATCGATGCGGCAAGTTTGACACCGGTGGTATCCGGCAGTTCGTAGTTTGAGACGATACACTCGATATCATCGTACTCCTTCAGTGCCTCATGCACCTCATCCGCGGTGGCGACAGTTGTCACATAGAAGTTGTGAACGTCCTGTAGCGTATCGGCAACCCGAGTCGCCATAAAGGAGCTATCCTCCACAAGCAATACATGCGGTGCTGCCATTTCCTCACCATTTTTCCTACTAACTAATAATTGTAGCTCACTTGTGCCGACGGAGTTGTCAACGATATAACTGCTCTGGGCGGGGTCAGATGGCAGTGTAGCTGGTGATTGCTGTGGAAGCCAGCCAAATTTGTCATCTATCGTATGGGTATCGCTTCGTCGCGCCACAGTCACACCGCATCACAACCCGACCATCGCGGACACGGACGCGCACGTTGATCCCAGGCCGCAACGCGACGCCACACTCTTGGCAGGTAAAGCGTTTGAACTCACGCGGCAGTCCACACCGATTGCGCTCGGCGATTCGGCGAGCCAGTTGGACATACTCCCGAGAGCGGTCGAACTCGCCGGCCGCAACTTGCTGTTTGGCCAGCTCAAACAGGATTTCGACACGCTCTTCGGCGATACTCATTGGCGTAACAGGCGGTTGGCTACCTGTTAGATGTTCCGGACGCCACCATTGCGACCAATTTGACACTGCTCGCTGCAGTTGCGGGGTTAGTCGTCTTCCAGTGCGTCAGCAATCCGGCGGAGTTCGCGGTTTGCGTCGCGGATCTCATCGCGGAGTTGGCGAATCTCGCGGACGATTTCCTCGTTGCCACCGGAGTCATCACCGCCGCCCATGCCGGGCGGGCCGCCAGCACCAGGGCCGCCACCGCCCATCATCCCGCTCATCATCTGGGCGAAGGGGTTGCCACCGCCGCCCATCCCACCTGGGGAGCCAGTGCCGCCACCCATCATCTCTTCTGGGCTGGGTCGGCCCTCACCCTCCTCGCGTTCTTGCTCTCGCTTTTCGCGGATTTCCTCTACTCGCTCGCGGAACGATTTCTCTTCTTCGGCATCAGCTGTCGCCTCGTCTTCCGCTGCGTCCTCGTCGTCTGACATAGCTCCTCGTTTGCCGGGCGGACGGAAAACGGTTGGTGGTTCGAGATTGCCGTGTGGTCGGTGGCGAGCCTACGTTGCAGTGCTGACGATCTTGATGACATCACCGTCTTTGAGTTCGTAGTCTTCGGCGATTCGGCGTTTCGTCTTCCCGTTGACGGCATGGAGATAGCCCTCGGCAATATCGCTGTGTACTGCCGCCGCAAGATCGGGTGGCGTCGATCCCTCCGGAAGCAGAAACGCATCCGGTAGAACGTTGCCTTGGTTGTCTGTCCATTTGGTTTCGTTCTGCACCGGGTAGGCAGTGAGATGATCCAGGAGATCAAAGACAGCCGTATTCAGCGCGCGCTGAACGCCAGTGCCACCGTAGGTCGCCATCACCTCACGGATCTGTTCAAGCCCGGCCTGTTGGTCATCGCTGATCTCCCCAGTGATCTCGAAATTGTCGTCACCAGGGTTGTAGTCGACAACGCCGGCTTCGACCGCTCGGCGAAGCGCAAGTTCGCCGTCTGCGGTTGCGGGAATAACGATCTCAGCAGCGGCTTCCAGTCGCTGGAGTGTCTCCTCATCCGCGATATCAATCTTGTTGGCAACGATAATGATCGGCTTTGTTTTGGCGCGAACAACGCGAGCGAGATTGATGCGGTGGTCGTCGTCCCACTGGATTGGGTCTGCTGGATACTCCAACTCGCGGAGACAGGCGGCAACATCTGCGGTCGTCGCCCCAAACCCGGTAAGGAGATCGGTTAGCGCGTCGTTGATATCGAAATCTGGCGACCGAGATTTGCGCTCGACAGACTCCCAGTTGCGTTCGATAATGCCAGCCAGCCACTGGTTCATTTCCTGTTCGATAAACTCTACATCCTCGACTGGGTCGTGGCTCCCGACTTCGACTGGTTCGCCCTCGGCATTTGTTCCCCCAGAAGCATCCAACACGTTGAGAATCGCATCCGCATTGGTGAGTTCATCCAGAAACTGATTGCCGAGGCCGCGGCCCTCATGTGCGCCAGGAACGAGTCCAGCCACATCAAGCAGCTCGATTGGGACATACCGAATACCGTCATGACAGCGGTCGTTGCCGCATCGCTCATCTAACTCCAGACAGGGACAGTCGGTGCGGACGGTGGCGACCCCGCGGTTTGGATCAACAGTGGTGAAGGGGTAGTTGGCGACATCGACATCCGCCATCGTCGCCGCGGTGTAAAACGTAGATTTCCCGGCGTTGGGTTTGCCCGCAAGGGCCAAAGAGAGCATACCAGCCGTTTTGCGGCTGGCTGAAAACATCCTTTCGGTCTGGACAGGCCCGTCGGCTACTGGATTATATCGCCAATCTGCTTTGGTTCGCCGGTGAGTTCGGGCGATTCGTCGATTATCTGGAGCACTTCGTGGTCTGTCACCTTCTGATACGGTTTCTGGAGTGCGTCTTCGATTAGCTCTTTTTCGAGTCGGAACTCAGTCCCCTCATAGACAACATCAACCCCAGTTTTGTCGAAAGAAAGTGCGGTCATAGTTGCTGTTTGCTGTCTGGATTAAAAAGCACCACGAGGTGTGGTTGGATGGGTATTCGGCTGCTGTGGAATATATTTTTACAGGATTAGCGTGTTAGCAGGCGTGATGGCAGCCGATAGCTCGCTTGAACGGCTTACACAAAACATCACTTCGATTACTACGATGGTGGTCACCGGCGGCTGGTTAGCGGCCATGTTTCTTGGCTTCGGCTGGTGGCTTCCTCTCATGTTGGTCGGCTACATCGTCATCGTTCCTGTCGTTGCAATTCTTTTCGACCCTGAATCCGACATCGAGGAGTGGGAGGACAGCGTGGTTGCAGCACCTGAACCCACCGGGTCGACCGACTCCGATCCGCTTGCGGATCTTCGGCGGCGGTATGCGAACGGCGAGCTAACCGACGAGCAGTTCGAGCAGAAAGTTGAGACGCTTTTGCAGACTGAAACCCGTGAGGACGCCAACGAGTGGCGACGCGACGACTCCAAATCAACCGAGGAGCCTGAGTCTACTCCGGCGCGGGAATCAACCCAGAACCAGTGATGAGCTGCTGTCGGCCACTCGTCTTGCGGACAGTTTAATAGTCGGGACACACTGACTTCGCCTGTGGCAGCGCCGCAGGATCCACTTGACGAACTCAGAATCCCCGACGGGACAACCGTCGAGGAACATGATGTCGTCACCGACGGCGATATTCTTGTCGGCAGCAACAGCACTGTCGATTTCGGGCTGCGGGGCCGAACAATCGCTGCCGGCGAACGCGTCGAGTTCGGCCGGCAAATCGAGGCCGACGGCGACTGCCGGCTGGATATGTGGTGTGAAACCGACGGCAGCGTGCTGGCCGGCGAAGACGCCTACATCGGCGAGCGAACCCACATCGGCGGCCAACTGCTTGTCTCGGGTGATCTGGATATTGGCGACGACGTAAGTATCGATGAAGGCTTTGAGGCCAACGGCTGGATCGTCACCCGAAATCCCGTCCCAGTACTGGTCTTTTATTTCATCGTCCTCTCGCAGTTCCTCCGCGTTGGCGACACCGACAAAGCCGACGAGTTCGCCAGCGCGCTCGCCGGCGAGGGGATTGAGGAACGCTCACCGCTGGTGATTCCCCGCGGCTCTGATATCTCTGATGACGTGTGGCGTGTCTCGGAGCCGGCAACAATCGGCGACGACTGCCGGATTCACGGCAACATCCGCGCCGAATCAATCACGGTAGGCGACGGGACAACAATCTTCGGGAGTCTCAGAGCCCGCGATGATATTACCGTCGGTAACAACACAGTCATTATCGGAGATGTAACCACCCGTGGCGGAACGATCACGCTGGCCGCCGGCTCACACGTCCGCGGCGATGTCTCCTGTGGCGATCTCGTTGTCAACGAGGGGGCCGATGTTGATGGCACGCTCCGCGCAACGGGTGAGATGAAACTGATCCAACAGACCGACGCCGCGTCGAAGCCATCGGCTGGACGAAACACGACCGTCGACGACTGGACAGACGGCGAGCCGCCAACAGCCGAGACGACGACCGAAACAGCAGGTGACGCTGCCGAAACAACAACCGAAGCTGCCGAGCCAGCAGACGAGACAGCGGCCGAAACGGCAAGCGAGGCAGCCGATACAGCAGCCGAGGAATCAACAGAAACTGCGGGAGACAGCTCAGCTGCTAATGATTCGACTGCCAGCGAGGCGACTCCTGAGGAGTCAGCTATAGACATGTCGGATATCGAAACAGGAGATGCTGTCGCAGACAGCTATCTTGCCGGATCGACCGCGCCTGTCGAGGATGTGGACGCTGCGGTAGAGCAGGACGATGAACCGGCCACACCGCAAACGAGTGAGACAGTCGGTGATGCGTACATCACGACTGAAGCAGACGCAAACGATGTCAGCGACGCCTATGTGACGACAGCCACGGCTGCGGATGAGCGTGCCGACGACACAGCCGGCGCAGAAATTCTTGATGCCGATGAGGCTGAGGCAGAAACCGAGAGCGAATCATCCGAATCGGCAGACGCAGATGCTGACAGCCCCGAGTCGGAAGAATCGGAAGAGTCGGGAGACTCGGACTCTGATGACCCCGATCCATCAGTCATCGAGACTGACGAAGGTGTCGAAATTCTTGATGCTGATGCCGCAGCGACAGACGAGGAGTAGGCGCGGTCAGCAACTACTGACTTCGAGCTACTCAGTCTGTTTGCGGGCCTGCTCAAAGACCTGTTCGTGGAGCGTCGCCGTTACCTCATCTGCCAGTGTTTGGAGGTTGACTGCGTCCTCTCGGTTGTACGCGATCAGCGTCTCAAGCGCGCCATCGACGCCGGATTCGTATTCATGCCAGAGCCGGACAGCATCCCGGCCAGAGATATCCGGGCGGTCGCGTTCGATTCCGATATCAGATTCGACCTGTTTGAGTCCGCCATCCAGCCCGACTGATTTGCAGGGATACATCAGATCAAGATGGGGAACGCTGACATCGATCCCAAAGCTGGTTTCGAGAAACGGCTGGTCAAATCGGCGACCGTTGAAGCTGACAAGGAGGCTGGCATCATCCACCGTCGCCTGCAAACGCTCGGCGGTCAGATCATCGCCACGGACGAGCGTTGTTGTCTCGCCTGCCTGGTGATAGCTGACGGTGGTGACGATATCGCGCTGCTGATCAAGCCCGGTGGTTTCGATATCGAAAAAACAGGCCGAGTTCCGAAAATTCTCATAAAGTCGCCATCGTTCGCTACTCGGAAACGCTGACTCGAAAAACGCGGGATCGTTGGCAGCCAGCCGGTCGCGGGCGCGGTCGATAAATGACTCAATCCGGTCGCCAGTTGTCGATCCCACCAACGAGGGGTCGAACCGATCCCAGTCTGTCGCGCCGTTGGCCCACAGCTGTCGCTCGGTTGTCTCGCCGACGCCCTCGACTGGAATGAAACTGTTCTCGATTCGCACACCTGAAAGGGGGTAAGCGAGCAAATAAATCTCACGTCTCCTGGCTTGTAACCCGTAGCTATTTGCCGCTGACAGTGCTAGAGCCGGTATGTTCAGCGACACCATGGAGGACTACCTGAAGGCAATCTACGTCCTTCAGACCGAGCATGGGCCGCCGGTTTCGACCTCCGAAATCGCGGAGTATCTGGACAAAACCCCGCCAACAGTGACCAGCATGGTTGGTTCGCTGGCTGATCACGACCTTCTTGAACACGAGAAATACGCTGGCGTTGAGCTCACTGACGAGGGCGAGACAGTCGCCCTTGAGGTAATCCGCCACCACAGACTGCTGGAGACGTATCTGACCGAGCATCTCGACTACGACTGGAGTGAAGTCCACGAGGAGGCCGACGCCTTAGAGCACCACATCTCCGATAAATTTGAACGCCGGGTTGCGGAAGCACTTGATAATCCGACGGTCGATCCACATGGAGATCCAATCCCGGGCGATGATCTCGCGCCAATCGAAGAAGACGATGCTGTCCGGCTGACTGAGTTCGCTGTCGGCGACCATGTCGTCGTCAGCCGCGTCAGCGACCGCGACCAAGAGGAGTTAAACTATCTCGAAGAAGCTGGGATTACCCCCGGCACAGAACTCGAACTAACTGATATCGCTCCATTCGGGATGGTCACGGTGAAAACGCTCGATGGCGACGAGCAGAGCTTGCCCGAGTCGGTGGCGGCCTCGATTCGGGTTGAGGAAGTTGATGAGGCAGTGGCCTGACGTAACAGAGAGGAGCTACGTTTCGACCGAAGCGTTTTGAGCCTTGGCGAAATACGTTTGCGTATGGCAAAGGCCGACGCGGGTGATGCGGATGCTCCCGACCGGGAGATCAGCTTACGGAAGAATCCGGATGGCCAGTGGACGGCTCGTGATCTCCGCGTCAAGGTGACGGCCCAAGGCGAGAGTCGTTCCGCTGCACTTGCGAATCTCGATGCTGTCGTTGCAGCGGTCGCAGGCGAGGGTGGAGAAACACCGACAGATGAGGAACTCCGTGATCTCGGTGTTGATCCCGAAGTTGCCCGCTCACAGGACGATGATCTCCCTGATGCTCTTCGGTAGCGATGGTAACGCGAGATTTCTCCGGCGAAGAGGTATACAAGGTGCTGGTTAACGTCGGTGGCTTTCGGCACGTCAGAACGGCTGGCGATCATCTAATTTTGCGGTGGGAGCCACCGGCGGATCACGAGGAGACGGAGATTCGTACCGTGACCGTTCCTGCCCACGATTCGATCAGTATCGGGACACTCCATGATATTGCCGAGGATGCGGGCGCGGAGGATTTCGAGGCATTTTGCGAATGGATTGCTGAGCACTGCTAAACGGCCACCCGATATCTCCTCAGTTCTATCGCCTACCCTCCTGACGCCTCAGACCTCCAGCCAGATTGTCTCGATCCCACAGCGTTCGCAGTCATGCAGCGTCTCCATTGGTTCGTCGCCATCCGGCACGTCGGCTTCATCAACCGATGCAACCGCTGTGTTCCCGCAGACAATACATTCAAACTCGACGTTCACAGGTTGACAGTAGTTGGGTGGAGCCAATATATCTGACTCGGTTCGGTTACACTGGCGACGCCGACTGCAACACAAACGGTTTCATGTACGGCCCTTGATGAACCGGGTATGTTCGATAAATCGACGTGGATCAAGCTCCCGCGCAACGTCGTCGTCGGCCACGGCGTGTTGGATTCGCTTGGCCAGGCTGTCTCTGAACTCCATCTCCACGGTGATCCGCTTGTCGTCACCAGCGAGACGCCAAACGAGTTGGCCGGCGACCAACTCCGCGACCAGCTTGCTGATCCCGCAACCGTCACCGTCGACGACGCCAGTTTCGATGCAATCGAACGCGTTGTCGAGATTGCCCGCGAGCAAAACGCCGGCTACCTGATCGCCCTCGGCGGCGGCAAACCAATCGATATCGCCAAAATGGCGGCCGACGAGATTGATTGCGGATTTATTTCCGTGCCGACGGCCGCCAGCCACGACGGGATTGTCTCTGGTCGGTCGTCGATTCCAGAGGGTGACAGCCGCCACTCGATTGCGGCCGATCCGCCGCTGGCTGTCGTTGCTGATACTGAACTCATCGCCAAGGCTCCGTGGGAGTTGACAACCGCCGGCTGTGCTGATATTATCTCAAACTATACTGCTGTCCAAGATTGGCGACTTGCGCATCGGCTGAAAAATGTGCAGTACTCCGAATACGCGGGCGCGCTCTCGGAGATGACCGCGGAGATGCTTGTTGACAACGCGGATTCGATTCGACCGAATCTGGAAGAATCAGCCTGGATCGTCGTCAAAGCCCTCGTCTCCTCTGGCGTTGCGATGTCGATTGCTGGCTCCTCGCGTCCTGCGTCGGGTGCTGAACATCTCTTTTCACACCAGCTTGATCGCATCGCGCCGAATGAAGCCCTTCACGGCCATCAGGTCGGTGTCGGGTCGATCCTTACCGAGTATCTCCACAGCGGCGATGCGGGCCGGTGGCGAGCGATCCGCAACGCCCTCAATAGCATTGACGCGCCAACGACAGCCGACGAGCTTGGGATCAGCGACGACAAAGTGATCGAAGCACTCACCACGGCCCACGAGATTCGGGATCGGTACACGATTCTCGGCAACGGCGTTGATCTGGATGCGGCTGTTGAGACGGCGACAGTGACTGGCGTCATCGACCGACGGTAGCAACGAAACAGAACACCGATATTCCTCTGGCTGCAACCCGGTGTATGGACTCCCCGATGGTTGGTGGGCAGCTTCGTGCCCATCCAAAAGCGACGACAGTGATCCTCTCTGTGGTCGGCTATGCGGCCGTAGCCGGTGTGTTTTTGATACCGTCTGTACAAGTGCTTTTTCCGAGACTGACCGAATCACAGGTTGATCTGTTGGCGCATGCGATTGCAGCCGTTAACTCGGTGACGGTTGTGTTACTTCTGGCCGGCTGGTACTGGATCAGAACCGACCGGGTTCGAAAACACGCGGCAGCGATGGGAACGTCATTTGTGCTAATCCTGATTTTCTTGGGGATGTATCTCCCCAAGGTCGCTGGCGGTGGCACCAAGGAGTTCGTGTTGGATTCGGCCTACGCCTGGGTGCCGCTGTGGGAGTGGATCTATCCGGCATATCTGATCATGCTAGCCATCCATATTCTCCTCTCGATCCTTGCAATGCCACTGGTATTGTATGCGATTACACTTGGAGTAACACATACACCGGCTGAGCTTCGAACACAGACGCCACACGCGAAGATCGGCCGGATCGCCGCAGGAACGTGGATTCTCTCGTTGGTGTTGGGTGTTGTTACCTACGTTCTGCTGAATCACCTCTATATGTCCGATTTCGCCGCGGCCTAAAGCGAGACTTTTGATGGTTCGGTCTAAGTGTTCTGTATGGATCGCGGGCCGCGGCTGCATGTCGGGATCGAGGATCCAACAGAGAGCCACCACACGCTGACAGCCGCGGTTGCAGAACAGGAGTCGGTCTCTATGGTTGATGGCGAAACCAATGATGTCGATCTGATTATTGCTGTTGGCGTTCGTGGCGTTCGTACGGCTGTTGAATCCGGTTCGGCGGCACCGATTTTGGCTGTTGGAGTTGATGCAAAATGGAGTCCAGCACCGGCTGAGACGGCGACAGTAGCGGCGTTGCTCAAGCAGATTGTCAATCAGGGGACGGAGACACCGACGACGACACATCACAAACTGATGGTTTCGGTAGCTGAGACCGAGCCTGAGGAGTCGGCCCCACACGCAACCAAAACCGCATCAGCCGTGGCTGACTGTACCGTTATTACCAGCGATCCGGCGCGAATATCAGAGTATAGCGTGGCCACAACCGACCGGCCAATGGCAACGTTTCGGGCTGACGGTGTTGTCATCGCTACCCCATTCGGGAGTACAGGCTACAGCCGGGCTGCTGGCGGGCCGCGATTGGCCCCACATACGGGAGTTGCGGTCGTTCCGATCGCACCGTTTGCGATGCAGGCTGACCAGTGGGTGGTAGACTGGCCGCTGTCTGTGAGAGTGAAGCGTGACACACCGGTGTCGGTGTATGCTGATGAACGCCCGGTTGTCGAGGGAAGACGCCCGACACAGCTACAGCTCAAATCCGAAGCGGCGTATTCGCTGATTGACTGGCAGTGGCTGGAATCGCAGCAGGCAAAATTGGAAACACTCTAATGAGTCGTGGTCACACAGCTAGATATGCACACACTGCAGTTTCTCATTCCACTCGGCTGGGTCGAGACTGTCGGCCCGATTCTGCCGATTGCGATCTTGACGCTCACCGCAGCAAACATCGTGACACGGCTGCTTAGCTACCGAAGCTACAAGCAACAGGCTGCCGATGGCGCGGAGGAACTCGACCGCCACGGCCCGCATCTGTTCACCTCAACCGGGCTTGTGGTATTGACACTGCTGTTTATCCTCTACCGGCCGACAAGCGGGATGATCATGATGGTTCCCGTCTTTGGCCTGTTCATCACGGACTTCTTCGAGTTTGAGTCCCGTGAGGTCGAAGCAAGAAACGATATGGAGATCGAGCGGCCGAAAGCAGGCATCGCGATCTCTGCGGTCGTACTGCTGTATGCGGCGTATTACGGCTTCCAGTTCCTCTATCAGCCGTATGTCGAGCTGATCTTGGCATAGGGAAGCGATTGATTGACATTGGGGTGGCCCAAACGGCTACCCATGTACGAGACAATTCTGTTTCCGACTGACGGCAGCGACACCGCCGCCGATGCCGCAGACCACGCGATCAATCTGGCCAAACAGCACGACGCAAGTCTACACGTCCTCTACGTTGTCGACCACCAGCGTGTGAGCCAGATGGCCCCAAAGCTCGGCACCGACCATATTAAAGAACAGCTCCAGTCCGAGGGCGAAAAAATCACCAACGAGGTCGCCGACGCCGCAAGCTCGGCGGGACTGGATACAACAACCAGTCTTCGAGAGGGCGCGCCTGGAGAAACAATCACCAACTACGCCGAAGAGGTCGGTGCCGATGCCGTTGTCATGGGGACAAACGGCCGCACCGGCATGGATCGCCTCCTGATGGGGAGTATCGCCGAACGGGTCATCCAAAGCACCGAGCTTCCGGTGATGACGGTGAAACGGGCAGAATCATCGTAGCTGCCGCCGCGTGATTTTGTCGCGGTTGGTCAACAGCCGCACACACAACGACAAAGGATATATGAGACTACACCTTGATAAGAGTCAATGACGGCCTTAACCGCCAGTTGGCTCAGAGGGCAGCTGTTTACGATGGGGCCACTGGCGGATGCGATGATCTGGGCTGTGATGATTCTGTTTGCGGTTGCGGGCTTTGTTGAGTGGTACGGCCGGCGAACGAACCGCAATCTCATGGAGCCAGCCCGGACGATTGCGGTGGTTGCCTTTGTCGGATTCGGCCTCTTTTGGCTCAACGCGGTGCCGTTTTTCGCCTTTGAACACCAGAGCTTTGTCGAGGCAATCTTAGCTCTCGCCGGCGTTCCAGCCTCATTGTATGCGGCCCGAGAGCTTCACAATGGTCGCAACACGCTGTTTGTGCTGGCGCGGGCAATCGCCGTGATGGGGTTCATTTATCTCCCGTTTGAGACGATTCCGGCCGTTAGTGTCGGTGGCGTCGAGTTCCCAGCCCCGCGGCAGTATCTGATTGAGTGGACGACCGTCTTCACCGGCTGGGTTATCTCAGCCGCAGGCTACTCACCCGCGCTGATCGAGAGCCACGAGGGGTATATGGCAACCTACCAGTGGACACTTGATGATGGGCATCTCTACAACGTGACTGTCGTGTTGGCCTGTACCGGCCTCGGGAGTATCGCCGTCTTCTCGGGATTGATCGCTGCGGTGCGTGCCCCACTCAACCGCAAGCTTCGCGCGCTGGCGGTCGCCGTCCCAATTATTTTCGTGCTCAACATCTTCCGCACAGCATTCATCTCGATTGTTGCGGGCAACCAACTCATGCACTGGTTCCCCGATGCCATCCTCTTTTTGTTCGGCGAGACCAACCACTACCGCGTCTCATTCCTCATCTCGGATCGCATTCTCAGCCAACTGCTGGCTGTGGTCGCCTTGATGGGGATTGCGTATCTCGTGGTGCGTGAACTCCCAGAGCTGCTCACCGTGCTTGAAGATGTGCTGTATCTGCTCACTGGCAAAGAACACGACCTGCAGGCGGCACTTGATCTGCCACGCGAGCCAGCCGTAGAGCAGCCGGAAGCTGCCGCCCGCAGCGACTGATGAAGAAGCTGAAAACAGCGATTTTGCGGTGACACCGCCGATTTATTCCGCTGGTAACAACGCTTCTGGCGCGTCAGCCAACGTCGCCAGCGCGTCGGCTTCGACGTGGTGAAGCTCACCAGGAATCACCAACAACTGCAATGGCTCGCCAAACGACTGCTCGGCCAACGACGAGAGGCGGTCAGCAACAACACGCGGTTCCGGGCTGCCAGCGCGGGCGACAACGACCGCCAACGCATCTTGCCAGTCAGTCGCCAGCAGCTCAGCAGCCATGTCGGCGCGCATGTAGGGGTCATCTATGCCAAGGGCCTCGAGATCACGGTGGCTGTCGACTTTGATATCCAAATACACCAGTGTGTGAAGGCCCCGCTCGCGGTTGGCGTCAATCGTCTCGATCACGCTTTCGGGAACGCCCTCGCCGCCGTGAGCCGCGGGAAATGGGAGCGTGACTGCTTTGCCAAACCGGTAGTTTTGGAGTCCTGTGAGTCCACTGGCTGCGGTTTCTGCGGTGACGCCGTGAATCACCCGGGTCTCAATCCCACGGTCGGCTGCTCGCACCCGGAGATCGGTATGTGTCGTCGAGATCATCGTATCACCAGCAGTCAGAAACGCGGCCTCGCCCGCCTCGGCTGCATCCAGAATCGGAGCCGGATCTTGTTCCACATCTGCCCGATCCAACACCTCGATTGAAGTGTCGTGGTAGGACGCAATTTCCTCAACTGTGGCCCCGAGCAGTTTACTCGTGTAGAACTCCGCAAAGACTGTCTCCGCCGCCTGGAGTGCGTCTGCTCCCTCCTGCGTGATAGAGCGCTCGTCATAGAGTCCAAGCCCAATGAACGTCAGCATACCCAACCCAGCAGGCGGGCGCGAATAAACACCGTGTTCGGTCGTCGCCTACAGCACAACCACAAACAGCAGGAATGCAAGCAGTATTGAGCCTGTCAACAGGAGTTGCGCGACCGAGGAGGCCAACACGCCAACACCGGTGTAGACAGCCCGCCGAAGGGCGGTTTCGATAGGGACGCCATCTGCAAGCTCAAGCAACAAGACGGTCGCAACAACACCAATGATGATGCCCAGCGGGCCGAGTAGGAACATACAGACAACGCCACCGATTGTCGCAACAATCACCGTTCGGTTCGAGGAGCCACCGAGCTTGGCTGCGATTGGGCCACCAAGCTGTTCAAGCACAATCGTCACCAGGGCGGCGAGTGTCAACCCAGCCAGCGGCAGCCACCCAAACGGCTCGGCCCCGAAGAGTGCGTAGACCCACAGCCCAATCAGCGAGAGCAGACCGGCCGGCACAAGCGGGACAACACTCCCGATCATCCCGCCGATCAGCAGGGCAACCGCAGCAAGCAACGCTGCCTCGACCATATCTGTTTGTCAGCCTCAGTGGCGAAAAGCCTCACTCCTCGTACCGACGCCGCTCCGCAGCAAGCGTCTCGTTATCAAGCGCCGCACAGAACTGCCTCGCAATCTCACTCATCTCTCGTCGACACTGGCTGGCAGTGTTGAACCCACAATCACTCGCTGTATCCGCCCATGACCAGCCTTGTAGCACTTTTCGGATCAACAACCGCTGCTGGGTTGTTGAAAGCCTCGCACCCGACGCCAACAGATGCCACATAGTGAGCTCCCGAAACAGATGCGGGGCTGCCTCATACGTTCCTGGCCCATCAGCCACCCCAGCAAGCAGCCGCCAGCCGCGTGCAGCAATCGAAGGCTCGGCCGACTGCGCTGGCAGCGTCGCTGCCGACAACGCTTGGCGAACCACAGCCGGATCGAGGGAGGAGAGCGAGTCAGCCAACTGCCCCGGCACTCGGTTGCAAAACCACCGGACGTGTCGGGTGGTTAGCTCCTCGCCCACAGCCGAGGTTGGCGAGAGCATGATAGCGGAGTGTGTCCCACTTTTTGCATTCGGCGTGACCGAGAGATGCACTGTGCGGTAGCCATTGTCGCGCCAAAACGCGAGGAGTCGCGGTGTTGCCCCAAACCCGACACCAAACCAATCAACGCTGTCGCCCAGTTCCGCTTTGCAGTTCGCAAGCAACAGCGAGCCCAGTCCGCGCGACCGAACAGCGTGGTGGGTTGCGATGCGCATGACTCGGTAGCCAGTGGGTGTTCCGGCATCAGGATCACGAAGCTGGCTTGTGAGCAGATCTGGGATCATGTTGCCCTGGATGTGACGGCCCCGATAGCTGGCGGCTTCAGTCTCCGCTGAGAGTCCACCCTCCCGAGCCAACAGCGCGACAGAGACTGGGTTGTCGTTGATACTGAGCACGCGGAGTGTGAGATTAGGGGCATCAAGCAGCCGAACCAGATCGGCTGGCTCTGTTCGGTAGTGTGCAGCAACGAGCAGACCGAATACCGCACGAAGGAGGGATTCGTCGTCAGCCAACTCGTCGCTCGTGAGCTGTCGGTATTCAACTGTCTCGGGCGTGGCGTCTGTGACTGCCTGCGTCGCTGGCGGCTCAGCATCCAACATGAGCGTCCACGCAAGCCACGACTCGACTGGATCATCGCGGGCATACCGGATCGGCTCCGTGAGTTCGACACGCTGTACCTGCTTTTCGCTGTCGGCCAGTCGCTCTCGAAACCGAATCCCAAACCCGCGACCAGATCCCTCATAGCCGTGGACAGTGGTACAAAACCCAACTGAGGGAGCCGACAGGAACTGCTCAAGCAGTTGCACCGGGAGTGCGGCTGCCTCATCAACGATAACAGCAGTTGGTGAGTCTGGAAGCGTTGCGGCAGTCCGTGGCTCCGCATACCGAATCCGGCCGCCGGCAGTCGTTGTCATCAACGGCTGTGAGTCAGCTGCAGTGTGGTTGTCGCTATCCAGACAGCCAAGCGTACGCAACAACTCGCCAGCGCGTTCAAACAGCGGGCCGGTGTTGTCGACGCCCGGAGCGGTAACGAGGAGATCATGACCAGCAGCCGCCAACCCCGCAGCCGCAAGGCCAGCCGCGCTTGATTTGCCCCGGCCCCGGTCGGCTTCCACAACGACCGCGTTGCCGGCTGTCGCAAGCGCGGCGAGTCTGGCGACTGCCCGCGACTGGTCGCGGGTAAGACAGGCCTCGTACGCCTCGGTTGGAAGTAGGGTGTCGGTGTAGACGTGTGGATCCGAACTGTTCTGGATTGGTGGCTGCGGTTCTGAGTTGGCCTGGGCTGCTGATTGCGGTGTCGGGGCTGCGATGCCGCCGTCGCGTTCGAGCGTGACCGAAAACGAGTCCGCTTCATCGCTCGCAGAACCAGGAGCGTCCTCCACATCGTCGACAGCTGCTTGCTCCGGCAATCGGGCGATTGCGATGCCGGGATGGGTCTGCAGCGTGTTCACCAGTCGCTGTCGAAACCGATTGCCAACATCGCCGCGCTCGTATGGCGGCACAGCAACCTGATCGACCAGTGCTGTCAGCGATTCCGGCACGGCCTTCAATGGCGGGAGCAACAACACCAACAAACCGCCGCCAGTGACCGCACCGGTAATCTGGCCGAGGGCGTTCGCATCAAACGCCTCATGACAGTCGTAGACCGCGATCTCGCAGCTCGTTCCCAGTAGCTCGGCAGCCTGGTTTGGATGGACGCTATCGCCACTCCACTCCTCGGCACTCGTGATCACACGCACCGCGCTGCTATCAGTGGTTGCATCGGCCGCGCTGTCGACATCAGCCACATCGGCCGCGCTGTCGACATTAGCCACATCGGCCGCGCTGTCGACATTAGCCACATCGGCCGCGCTGTTATCGGTGGTTGAAGCGGCCGCGCTGCCGACGCCAGCCGCTTCGATCACGCAGTCGACGGCGTCCAGTCCAACCGCTCGATCACCCGCAAGCACAAGCAGCCGTCGCTCGTTGGTGGCGATGGCTTGCTGTCGGAGTTGGCTCACAAGCGTCGACAGCTGCATACAGCGAGTTGGATGAGTGTCGGCAAGGCTCTTTCCGTCTACTCGCTGTCGAGTGAGTCTGATGCATCACGCTGTTCGAGCAGCTGCTGGCGGTGTTCAAGCTGCTCAGTTGCTTCCCGAAACACGCCAAGCAGGGTGTGGATCTCTCGGCCAGTTGGATGTGCTCGACCGATGAGTCGGCGCATGAGACGCTGGGTTTTCTCTCGTTTGCGCTCGTTGTAGGATTGGGCAGCGAGAAATGTCGCAAAGTAGTCGTACAGTCGCTCAATATCGGCCTCATCTGCCCGCGTGTGTTCGCGGTCGGGGAGTTGCGTTTCACTAACAGTGAGTTCTCGTAGCTCATACAGCAGAATGGTTGCGGCTTGGCCGAGATTCAGCACGGGATACTCCTCGCTGGCTGGAATCGAGCAGATCTGATCAAGCTGTTCGATCTCCTCGTTGTACAGCCCACGACCCTCACGGCCGAAGACAATCGCGGCCTCCGACTCAACAGTCGTGAGTGTCTCAGCTACCTCCGCCGGGGTTGTGTACGGAAACCGGCGGTGTCGGCGGCTGTCCTCGCCAGTGATTGCGGTACAGCCGATGGTATGGTAGTTGGCGACAACGTCGGCAAACTCGACCGTCTCGGCGTTCGGCAGCACATCCTCGCGGGCGTGGCCAGCAAACCCATAGGCCTCGCCATCGGGATCAAGCGGTGGTGGATCAACCAGTTTGAGATCGCTGAGACCGAAATTCTTCATCGCGCGAGCGATGGTGCCGATGTTGCCAGGCGTTTCAGCGTCGACAACGACAACAGCCGGAAGCGAGTCGCTCATTCGTCAGTCGGATAGGAGGTTGTGATCTCCTCAAGGTCGTCGTCTGCGGTTGAATCCGCAGACGTGTCGTCAGCATACTCTCGCAGATCAATCTGATGCGGTTCGTAGTTCTCCTCAAGTCGCTCGCGGATATCGTTGGCATCCGGCAGCTCCGGTAGCTCGTCTGGCTCGGTTTCGACGTGCTCGATCCCGCCGAACTGCTCAGGTGCGCGGCCGCCGTCTTCAAACCACTCGTAAAACGTGTCAGCGAACGCCTCCGAGCCACGCAGTTCGCTCCCGCCGCATTCCTGGTACCAGTAGATGAAATCCGGCTCGTGGTCGGTACAGAGCAGCACTTCCTCGCCTGGCTCGCCGTAGACCACTCGCGCGCGGTTGCAGTTTGCTTTCTTTGATTCGCCGTGGATGAGATAACAGGCGTCACACGGCTTGTCGATCAGCGTGGTCAGCCGAACAAGCCGCTGGCGCGCATCAAGTGGAATCTCATCAAGCGGTTTGAACTCCTCATCGCGGAGGATTTCGCTCTCATCGAACCGCCAGCCACGGAGTCCAACGCTGACTTTGCCCATATCACCTGTAGCAACTCGGCTGATAAAAAGAGACTGACTGCCGCTCAACCGTGCAGTCTATGGTGGCAGCGACGCGAAAGACGGTATGCGAACTGTCGATGCGGCAGGGTTGAAGGTTGGTGACGACCAGCCGCCACGGATCATGGGTGTGTTGAACATCAGTAGCGAATCGCCATACAAACCCAGCGTGTTCAACACGCCGAGTGAGGCGGCGGCGTACGTTGATACCGAGCTCATTGATGAGGGTGCCGATATCGTCGATGTGGGGCTTGAATCCGCCAACAAGAAGTTTGAGGTGTTGTCAGCCGAGGAGGAGCTCGACAGGCTTGAGACGGCTATCGAGACGATCAAAAGCGTCTCTGGTGATGCCGTCTTCTCGATTGAAACCCGGTACCACGAGGTCGCCGAAGCTGCGTTGGATGGCGGCTTCGATATGGTCAACGATATCTGTGGGTTTGCCGATCCAAAACTCCCCGACGTCTGCGAGGAGTACGACGTTGCTGTCGCCAAAATGGCCTCGCCGCCGGATCTGAAGCGGCCTGGCGCAATCGAGGATGTTGATGATATCTACGACGCATTGGCACAAAACGGGCTGACTGATAAAACGATCATCGACCCAGCCTTTGGCGGCTGGAGCGAGGACAAAACCATTGCTGACGACCGCGAAACCTTCCATCGGCTGCGTGAGTTCCGCGGCTATGGTCACCCGATTTTGGTCTCGATCAACCGGAAAAACTTCCTTCGGTCGGTCGCGGGTAGAGAGACTGAAGAGGCTTTGCCCGTCTCGCTGGCGGCGACAGCGATGGCGGTCGAACGCGGGGCGCATGTCATCCGCACCCACGACGTGGCCGAAACCCGCGATGCCGCACTCATCGGCAGTGAGTTTACCCGAGACCGACTCCAGACGACAAGCGGCGATGTCGGCATCGAGGCACTTGATGTGACGACCACAAACGAAGCCGAGCGGCATCTCGACCGCGTTGGGGCCACCGAGACGGCTGCTGGCGAGAGCATCAGCCACGTGGTCGAGGTGAGAGGACTCACAGCCTCAAACCGCAACAGGCTCCGCGAGGCGGCTGAGCCAACCGGCATCAACTGCGTCATCGCTCCGTCTGACAACACGCTGCTACTTATTGGCACTCCAGCAAGCTTTGACGGGCTAATCGATCGTTTGGACGGTTCAAACGGCCAAATCGAAGCTATCGCGGAACATATCACAGAAGCATGCTGTTACGAGAAAACTTATGCCGGATGATACGCAACCGATGAGTGGACGCCGGAGAGGCAGCTGGGTAGGGGTACGCGTTGCTGATCCGGCCCATACAATACCGTCGCTGGCAGGCCTACTGCTTGCCAGTCAGATTTTATCGAAGCTATGATCGAGAGCATCGCGTATCCCGACTGGGAGCCGGTGTATGCAGCGATTCTCGCGGATTTCGGCTTTGATCCGGCCGCAGACGAGCGCGCGCGGGATGTTGCCAGCGAGTTCGCCGAGCCGTTTGCGGAGGACAATCTGTCGCAGATTGCGGATGGAACAGTCGCCATTGTGGGGGCTGGCCCGTCAGTCGAAGTTGAACTTGAGAAATTTGATTTCAGCACTGTTGATGCTGTTGTTGCCGCCTCAACCGCGGCAGATGCGGTTGCCGACGCCGGGGAATCAGTTGATCTGATGGTGACTGATCTGGATAAAAATGCAGCGACAGCAAAGGCACTGACGCAGAACGCCACGCCAGTCGCTGCCCATGCCCACGGTGACAACATTCCACTGCTGGAAGAGTGGCTGCCGCAGTTCGACAGCGAGTGGACGCTGGTAACAACACAGACCGAACCACGTGGGGCGGTCGTCAACCCCGGCGGGTTCACTGATGGCGACCGGGCAGCATTTCTTACCGACGCATTCGGTGCTGCCGAGTTGCGGTTTCTTGGCTGGGAGTTCGATGATCCATCTGTCGGTTCGATGAAGGCCAGAAAACTCCGGTGGGCCGAACACCTGCTGTACTGGCTTGAACAACGCCGCGACGAGCGATTTGGCGTGCTTGCTGGGCGACGCGAGTCACTGACAACAGCACTGACCTCGGTAACGACCGGGTGAGTCGCTGGGGACAGCCGCAAGTTTCCTTAGCCTGCCGGCCCAGTCGGTAGTATGCAACTCCACTGGCACCGTCAGGATCTTCGCGGGACAGACAACCGCGGGCTGGCGGCGGCTACCGACGCAACCGACGACGGTGTAATCGGACTGTTCGTATTCGACGATGCTGTATTATGCCACGCTGGGGCCCCACGCGTTGCCTATCTGCTGGAGGCACTCGCGGAGCTCCGAGCGTGGTACCGCGACCGCGGCGGCGAACTACTCATCCGTCACGGCGATCCCACCGAAATCGTCGTGGACGTCGCAACCGCGTGTTCGGCCGACCGTGTCGTCTGGAACAAGGATTATTCCGGCGTCGCCCGCGACCGCGACACCGCCGTCCGGCAGGCACTCAACGATGCCGGGATCAATCGTGAATCGTTTCACGACGCCATCCATCACGAACCGGGGTCGATCACGACAAACGACGGCGATCCTTACTCGGTGTTTACGTACTTCGGCCGGAAGTGGCACGACCGCGAAAAAGACGACCCTTATCCGGCACCGACGGCCGACGATCTCGTTGACGGCGACGCGGTTGGCCTTGCACCCGGCGAGATCCCGACGCTTGGGGATCTCGGGGTTGACGAGCCGGAGGCCGATCTCCCGGACGCTGGGATGGACGCCGCACGCGACCGCCTTGCGGCCTTCTGTGACGACGACATCTATCGCTACGGCAGTGACCGCGATTACCCGACGCGGGAGTCGACCTCGCGGCTCTCGGCGGATCTCACTCACGGCACCATCGGGATTCGGACTGTCTACTGGGCCAGCGAGGACGCCAAGGCCGACGCGAGCGACGACCAGCGGGAGGAGATCGAGGAGTTTCAGTCACAACTCGCATGGCGGGCCTTCTACACCCACGTCCTGTGGTTCAATCCTGAGGTCGTCGACGAGAACTACAAGGAGTACGAGAACCCGATCGAGTGGGACAACGACCCCGAAAACTTGCAGGCGTGGAAGGATGGCGAAACTGGCTACCCGATCGTCGACGCCGGGATGCGACAGCTTCGCGCCGAGGGGTACATGCATAACCGCGTGCGGATGATTGTTGCCTCATTTCTCACGAAGGATCTGCTGATCGACTGGCGGAAGGGGTATCACTGGTTTCGCGAGAAGTTGGTCGATCACAACACCGCCAACAACAACGGCGGCTGGCAGTGGGCCGCCTCGACCGGGACGGACTCACAGCCGTACTTTCGGATTTTTAATCCGATGACACAAGCCGAACGCTACGATCCCGACGCCGACTACATCGCCGAATACGTCCCCGAGTTGGGAGGGGTTGACCCCGAGATCATCCATGGCTGGCACGAAGCGTCGCCAACCCAGCGAGACAACGCCGCGTCTGACTATCCCGAGCCGATTGTCGATCACAGCGAGCGACGCGAGCAGGCGTTGGCGATGTTCGAAGCCGCCCGCGGCGAGTAGGCGTTAGCGACCGCCACCCATCAGATGGCTCCGGAGGATATCCGGCGTTTTTGTGCCGGATTCGGTATTGATCAACGCCACAGTTTCATCGCCAGCAAACCCGTGTTCCTCGGCATAGTTCCACGCACCGGCTGCGGCCGCACCACCAGCGGCACCCATCTCGATGATCTCGTGTTGAGCGGCTGTCGTTGCCGCCGAAAGAATATCCTCATCATCAGCCATTATCGCCGTCCCGTCGGTTCGACGGAGCGCGGCAACAGCCTCTGTCCCACCTGCTGGGTCGGCCACCTCAAGTTCGCCGATGATCGTATCCGGCACGGCCCACGGTTCAGGGTCGGTCTCGCCGCGTTCGATAGCCGCCGCAATCGGGGCACAGCTCGTTGGTTGGACAGCGACAATCGTCGGCGTTGTCTCGGCCGCGCCGATAGCGACAAGTTCCTCAAATCCGTTGGCGATGCCCACAACTAACTCACCGGTGCTTGCCGGAACGAAGACGAAATCAGGGAATGCGTCGAGATCAGCGCAGAGTTCGAACGCCAGCGTCTTCGCCCCCTCGTGTCGGTACGGGGTTGTGAACTCCTGGAGTGAGTAGTAGTCAGTTGCCAACTGCTCATCGACCGCGGCTGCGGCATCCGAATACCGCCCACCAACAACGCGCATCTCACTGCCGTGGACGTTGATCATCGCCTTATTTGAAAACGCGGATCGGGAGGGGACAAACGCATACGAACGAACATCGAGCCGGCCCAAGTAGGCGGCGGCTGACTGGCCGCTGTTTCCTGTTGTCGCCAACGCGACTGGCTCAACTGCAGTCGGTGACTCTCGGTTGGCGAGTGCGGTCACCGCGAGACTCATCCCTCGGTCGTAGACCGTGCCGGTGGGGTTTCGGCCCTCATCTTTGATCGCAACGGTGTCGACACCGAGTTCTTCGGCCAGTCGGTCAGCAGCAATGAGTGGTGTGGCTCCCTCACCCGCAGTGATTGCATCGCTGCGGTCGAACGGCAGTAGCGCGTCAAACTGCCAGTGGCCCGCCGCAGCCGATGAATCGGTTTCGGTGACTGCGGTGGGATCGACAGTAGCTGTGTCATAGACTGCTTCAGTCGAGCCACCGCAGGTCGGACATCCCTGGTCAGTTGTTGCCGAATGGATTGTCTCACAGGCTGCACATTGAACCCCACGAAACGCCGCCGTCGGTTGCATACAGTCGGTTGTGTGGCCATCGCCTAAGCCCTTCCCGTCGATAGACATGCAGTGATCCAACCGGTTGTCGGTACCGTTTGGAACTGCTGCGGGCCCGATTCGAGAGCGGCTTTTTATGAGATGCCAAAACAGTTAGATGATAGGATCGGTATTAGTATACAATGGCGCAGACGACACGGCGAGAACTCCTACAGATCGGTGGCGTCTCGGTTGCCGCGGGCGTTGCCGGCTGTTTAGGAGCTGATGCAGAGCCTCCGGAGCAGGAATTTTTCTCGCCGCTGGATCGCATCTCAACAACCGGTCTACCGCCAGAAGTCATCACCAGAACTGGTGAGGAAAAGCCAACATTCCGAGAGTATAGAGCCGACGGGAACCCCGACACTGTAGTTGTGTTGCTTCACAATGCAACGCTTGACTCCCGCTCAATGCACCGGATGGCACAAAGTATTGTAGCCACCGATGTTGCGCATGCCGTGACAACAGATCTCCGTGGTCATGGATCAGATCCGATTCGTCGTGGTGATATCGAGCACCACGACCAGTATCTGGATGATCTCCACAACATTATTACCACCGAGGCGAGCTTTTTAGATCCTATTCTTCGTGACCTAGACACCGTGATTTTGGCTGGCCACGGTGCTGGCGGCGGGTTGGCTGTTCGTGGCGCGGCTGGATTACTCTCACAAAGTGTTGACGCGCTGGTTTTGTTGGCCCCACATCTTGGCCGTAACGCGGAATCAACCCGACAAAATCTCGGTGGGTGGGAGCAGTATAACCGACAACAACTCGCCGTAGCCAGCGTGCTTAATCAGGCCGGAGTAACGAGATACAACGGGTTGGAGGTGGTCAACTACGAGATGCCAGAGGCAGCCAGACAGGGCTGGGAGACGCTAACGTACACGTACCGAGCATATGGGTCGATGATTCCACGAGATCCAGAAGATATTATCGAGGCTGACCATCCGATACTTACCATCGCAGGTGCCGAGGATGAGGCGATGATTCCGGAGGTTTACGAGTCGCTGCTGGAAGACGAGGAGGGCAAACAGTCCGTGATCTTCGATGAACTCACACACATGGAGTTAATCGCTGACTGGGATGTCATTCGCGAGATCATCGATTGGGTCGACCAGTTTAACTGAGTCAAATGCGTTGCTTCGATGAGGACAGATAGTTGGTATGGTCGACACCGCGCCGTGTTATTCGGTAGTTGAGGATGGATCAACCGGCGTCCCGTCCTCAGTCGGCGGTGCAATGGCGTCGATGAACGACTGCACATCTGGCTCGCGGACAGAAACGTCGACCGCAATATCACCAAGCTCGTCAGGGTTGCCAACGGCAAAATTGATCACGCCCTCGAAGGCAGCCTGTTTTTTCAGTGCGAAGGAAAACCCGCTGTCGTCGGCGTTTTTCTGAAACTCTCGACGAGCCGTATCCAAAATCGCTTGCTCGTGGAGTTGGTCTGAGAATGGCTCTAAGGTATGGGTTTCGCCAACCAACATCCTCTCCTCGTGGCGAAACTCAACGTTCGGAAAGAGTGCCTCGACCGCATCAGCAACGCGGTCTGTCACCTCGGTGTCGTTAACCTGTGCCTCGATGTGGACATCAATGCTGTAGATCATTGGCCTCAATCTCCGAAAGTAGCTCGCGAACGCGCTCCTGAAACGCGGCGAGACTCTCAGTGTTTTCGATTTGGTAGTCGGCGGCATCCATCACGTCGCCCATGCCGAACTCAAGCTCCCGCGCCTCGCGCTGTTTGAGCTGCTCGCGGTCGGTATCGGTGCCATCCCGGTCGCGCTCGTCGAGTCGCTCGGCGCGAATCTCGAATGGGGCTTCGATGCTGACGATGGCAAACGACTCACCGAAGGCATCCCGGAACACATCGGTTTCGACCATCGACCGAAGCCCATCGACGACGACCGCGTCAGCATCGGCTAGGGCATCGCGGATATGCGGCAGCGACTCCTCGGCGATTGCGGCGGGGCCGTTTTCCTCACGCAACGCGGTAGCGACCTCGCCATGGTGGTCGGCCGGATCAAGCCCGCGGTCACGACAGGCCTCACGAATCACATCACCCATTGTGATGACCGGGATGTCCTCCTCGCGGGCGACGGCGGCGAACTCGCCTTTCCCGCTGCCCGGGAGTCCAACAGTACCAAGAACGCTCATAGAAACGGTTCATCGCTGACGGACTTAGGTGTGCTGTCTCGGCAAGCAAAACCCAAACCGCTTTGTAAGCGATGGCGCAAGGATTTGATAGGGCACATAGCTCAGTCTGGACAGAGCGTCGGACTTCTAATCCGACGGCCGCGGGTTCAAATCCCGTTGTGCCCGTTGTGGTCGCAGTGTTCTCGTTTCGTTATCACTAGGTTGGCCGAGTATTCAAAAACAGCGACAACAACCGCCGCAGCTCAGTACCGTGATGGCAGGAACGCAAAGGCCACCAGCGAGAAGACAAAGATCCCAGATGTGGCGATAATCCACCACAGTCCCGAAATCCGGTCGCCAAACGCCTCCTGGGCAGCAACCTGTGCATCGTACTCGGTGGTATCCTGTGTCAACATGATCGTGCCGTCACCCGGGAAGAAGGCTAGATACTCCGAGCCGTCATCAAGCGTGATGGTCTCGCCTTGAGCGACCGTCTCACTCATCTCACCTTCCTCCCAGACAAGTTCACCCTCAGACGTCACCTCGCCTGTCTCTTCATCCTCGGTTTCATCGACTGATGAGACAGTGTACGTCTGGTCGCCAACAGTAAACTCACCACCCTGAAGCAGTTGAATATCAGCGTCTTCCAGCTCGATTGTCGGCTCTTCTGCTGTCACAATCAGCCCGTACGACGCCACACCGATGAGGAGAAAGAATGTGGCGAAGACAGCCACAGCGCGTCGTTGCATATTTTGGCGAACGTACCTCCCCTGTTTAACGATTACTACCTACTACAGCGACGCAGACCGTTGCCAACGATGGCAGTTGCAGCCTATCGAGTCGTGAGAAGCTGCTTTCGACGTGCTTTTTATTGCCCATCGAGAGAACCAAGGTATGGCAGAGTTCCAAGTCGTCGTCTCAAACCCTAACGACGGGGCGACGTATCAGCAGTCGGTCGATGGACAGTCCGCAAACCGCTTTATTGGACGCGAACTCGGCGAGGAAGTCGATGGCGGTGCGGTCGGTCTCGATGGCTACACACTCAAACTCACCGGCGGCTCGGATGAAACCGGCCGACCGATGCGGGAAGATGTCTCAGGCTCCCAGATCAAAGAGCGACTGCTGGCTGGCGGCGTCGGGTTCAACCCAAGCCGAGATGGGGAACGCAAACGCGTCACCGTTCGTGGTCGACAGATTTCCGAACAGACCGCACAGATCAACGCCAGCATCGTCGATGCTGACGATGGGGTCGCCGCAGCCCTCGGCGAAGAAGCAGAAGCTGACGAGGACGCAGACGACAGCGACGAAGAATAATCCGGTCAATGTCGAACCGACTCCCAAGCGACAGCCCCGCGGTATCGACTGCGCGCACAAAACTGATTCGTCGTGGTGGGAGTCGCCAACAATGTCTTTTGCTTCCTGCGGAGTTCACCGAGAAGCTGTCGGCGGATGACTGTCTCACAGTTGTCATCAATGGTACCGAGTGCTACAGCGTTGTCGAAAGCGATACACGCGGCCTGCTTCTCACCGGGAGTTACGATAACCGCCGGCTTGCACGGACAACAGGCAAGGGCACGAACCGACTCAGCGAGTGGCTGGGTGAGTTGGATCGAGAGACTGGCTCCAGTGTCTGCTGTGATGAGATCGTTGCCGGCCAGCGGTATGGACTGCGTGCACCCGGCGAGCGAGTGATTTACACTGTCAAACAGGGGCCACGTGACTCGCTGCAATCGATTGCGGCGGAGCTGGATGGCGAACGCGAGTCCTAAAGGGCTGGCCGCCGAGAACCGAGTATGGATGCTCTAGAGGCGTTTCTGGCCGGCGACCGCCTCGACGATGTCGCTATTTTCATTCACGAACAGTATCTTGACTCCGACCATCCGATTGCCGAAAACGGGATTGCCGTCGATGGCGGCGTTGTGCTTGTTGTGCCGGGCGAGAAAGGCCGCGCGGCGTTTCACCAAGCAACGAAAATAGATCCGATGGATTTTGCCCAAACAGCGATGGGCCAAACCGGAACAATTGATCCACAACTCGCTGGTGGTAAGTGTCCGGCTGACGATGGCACTGACGACGACCCACACCGGGCTGAGTTCATTTTTGCGTTTGCAGAGGGCGAAAATGAGAACGTCGGCGGCCTCTACGCCGAGGGCGATGTGATTCATGCCTATGCCCACTGCTCGTGTGGCGAAAACTACAGCCAGAAGTGGGTTGTTGGCAGCCGCTGAGAACACTAGTTCGGGACACACCTTTTTGCCATGGTATCTCCTACCGCAGTGTATGCAAATCATTGTCGTTGGATACGGCCGGGTTGGCTCCCGCACTGCTCGGGTGTTGGCCGAAGAGGGATACGATGTTGTCGTCATCGACAACGACCAGCTCAAAGTCGAACGCGCACAAGAGGCGGGCATTACAGCGGTTCACGGTGACGGCAGCGACGAGTCTATCCTCATCGAAGCCGGGATTGAATCAGCCGACGCGCTGGGGGCGATTACCGGTGAGGTCGAAACGAATCACCAAATCTGTCGGATCGGCAAACGCTATGGCTGTCGGACAGTGCTGCGGATCAGCGAGGATGTCGACAGCGACACCTACGACGAGTACGTTGCTGATGCAGACGAGGTGATCTACCCACAGCAACTCGGAGCGGCTGGTGCGAAAACCGCCCTACTCGGCGGAAGTCTGAATGCAATTGGTGAGCTGACCGAGCAGCTCCAGCTAACAGTCGTCAAGATTGATGAGAACTCCCCAGTCGTGGGAAAGCGTGTCTCGGCGATTGAACTCCCTGATGCCGCCAGACTGTACGCACATGGCCACCAGAAGGAGCCGATGACAATTCCGTTGCCGACGACAACTGTTGAGGCTGGCGACCGCGTGGCGTTGGTTGTCGAACGCGAGGCTATCGACGATATTGAGACCCAACTGCTTGGAGCCTCGGCAAACTGAGTGTTTTCTATCAGCGCGGTGAGTCGCTAACCCTCTTGTGGCTGCCGACAAAGAGGGCGTATGGAGTGGGCAACGGTCGCAAACCGGATTGAGCCGATCAGTGTTGCTGATGTGCAAGCCGCGCGGGCAGCAGTGGAATCGACGGCTGAGACGGAGGCTGCCACGAGCGAGGCGACGGACGATAGTGGGACGGTAGCCGACAGCGAGACTCCGGGCGAAAGCGAGGGGATGGTCGATAGTGAGACAACCGCCGACAGCGAGGCGACGGCTGCTGGCACCACACAGCAGCCCGAACCCTCGCCAACCCGTGTTGTCGCAGACGCCGACGTGTTAGCTGCTGATCTGTTGGTCGGAGGTGATGCTCGCCGCGCGCTGGAGGCTGTCTGGCAGCATCCCTGGATGACACTCGTTGCCAGCGATCCACTGCTTGCCACGGCGACGAGGGTGGTTGAGTCACTGACAACCGATGTCGCCGCCGACTGGGAAGCGTTGCTTTCGGCGTGGCGCGAGCCAGTTAGCCATCCGCCTGGCGATCATCCAGCCCTCGGGTCGGCCTACCGTGGCGGCGCGATGCAGCTGTTGGCCTTCGAGGGCACACTCACAACCCCAAAGACGGCAGCGACGCTCAGCCAACGGTTTCCCGTCAGCATTCGTGAGCCAGCCGCATTCTGCCAGCTGTTTGATCCCGAAAGTCTCTATCAGACTGTCTCAACAGAGCCATATCCGGGGCCAGCGCGAAAGCCGCGGTTCGAGTAGGTGTGTGTAGCTGTCAGTGGTCGTTGTACCACGCTGCCTATCACTGGTCGTTGTACCACGCTGCCTATCACTGATCGTCGTACCACGCTGCAAATGACGCAAGCGCCCGGCCGCGGTGAGAACACTCGTTTTTCGCCTCGGGGGTCAGTTCAGCAAAGGTTTCGCCCTCATACTCAAAGATCGGATCGTACCCAAACCCACCTGTTCCACGCGGGGCGACGATTTCGCCACGCACAACGCCAGTGAAACAGTTGACAGCGAGTGTGCCGTCGGATTCATCCTCGGCTGGCGTGCCATCGCAGTAGGCCAACACACACCGAAACTCCGCGTCGCGGTTAGTTTCGGATTCGGTCAACTCCCAGACGCGGTCGACGCCGATAGTCTCCTCGACAAACGAGGAGTACGGCCCCGGAAACCCATCGAACGTGTCGATAAATAGCCCAGCGTCATCGACAACGACCGGCTCACCAACCTCGCGGTAGGCCTCGCGGGCCCCCGCCGCCGCAATCGGTTCCAGCGTCTTGGCTTGAATCTCGGCATACTCATACTCGTAGCTCTCGATAGCCTCGCCCAGATAGCTGCTGGCTTCCCGGAGCTTGCCGGGATTTGTCGTCACATAGTGGAGCATACTCCTCGATTTGTCGCTCCAACAAAAGAGGCGTCGGTTGGCCGCGCTACTCGCCAACAATCACTTCGACTGGCTCGTCATCAGACGCTTCAGTGTCCTCGATTTCGCCGTCGTCTGTGCCGCTTCGTTCCTGAAGCAGCAGCCCGATGACGACGATGAGCGACACCCACGACCGCCAGTTAGCAAGGTTGAGGGTGTAGCCGATGCCGAATGGTTTTTCGACGATCATGCCTTTACCGGGCTGCCAGTGTGCCGACAGCAGCCGACCAATCGAGGGACGCTCGAAGTTGTACGGAATGCCAAAGAGGGTTCCAGAGTCTGGTTTCGATCCCATACCAGATGGTGGCCGCCGAGGGTAATGAAAATTCCTGTTTTTCTACTGCCAGATCTGGAGCGTGCGTTGCTTGGTTACTGATACCGACCGCGGCCCTCAATGGTTGCTAACCGATCAACCACCTCGCTGTTGCCGACATCGGTATACCCCTCAAGCAGTGCCGACCGCAGTGGCTCTGGTTCGTCTGCCGTCGCGGTGAGACTTTGAGCAAGAACATGGAGACCCATCGCGTAATCCTCGATATGGTCGGTACTAAATCCAAGGCCGAAATCAATCAGCCAGATGCGGTCGCCAACGCGGACATTCCGCGTCGTTGGATCGCCGTGAACGAATCCTGCCTCGTGAATCGAAGCGAGGTGCCGACCAACGGTGGCGACGTTTTCGGCGGTGAGCTGTTCAGCTAAATCGTGCTCACCCACGTGCTGAAACTGGATTGTTGCACTCTCGCGGTCGACATCCCACACCAGCGGTGTTGGCACGCCCTGGCGACGCGCGTTGCTGGTCAGCCTGGCCTCGCTGGCAGTGCGTTGGTTCCGAAGCGTTGCATCAAGCTCAGGGTGGCGATAGGCCTTCGGCACGCGCTGTTTGCGCATCGTTTTCGCTGGGAGTGCGTCTTCTTCCGCCGGCTCCTGTGGCGTCAGCACAGCCTCAGCACCGCGGCAGTCACCGCCAGAGCGGCCACGGGCAACCGACCGATCACCCTCACGCCATGTCACGGCCACCTCATCAGGCCGGTAGTTTGGATTGATTGTCGACGCCGCAATATCGATGGTCTGGCCGCCAGCGAACTGTTTGGCTCCACAGACAGCGATCATCCCGGCGTTATCTCGAAGAAACCGGTTCTCTGGTACGAAGAAGGATGCTCCACGCGCCTCACACATGGTTTCGAGCATCTCCTGAAGGCGGCTGTTTTGGGCCACGCCGCCGCCAACAACGAGTTCCTCAGTTCCCGTCAGCGACAGCGCGCGTTCTGCGACTTCAGTGAGCATCGCAAAGATGTGTTCCTGTAGCGAGAAGCAGATGTCTTCGATTGCTTCGCCATCATCGGCTGCGTCCTTTGCCGCACTCATAATGCCGGAAAAGGAGAAATCCATTCCTTTGACGACGTAGGGAAGCTCCAGTAGCTCACCATCTTTGGCGGCTTCCTCAACTTTCGGCCCGCCGGGGTGGCTCCACCCGATATGGCGGGTGAACTTATCAATCGCGTTGCCGACGCCGGTATCCATCGTCTCGCCGAGAATGCGGTACCGACCGTTGTGGTAGCCGAGCAGGTGGGCGTTTGCACCCGAGGCGTTCAGACAGACCGGAGAAGCAAAGCCAGATTGGTGGCGACCGATTTCGAGATGCGCAACCATATGGTTGACACCGACCAACGACACACCAAGCGATTGGGCAGCCGCACGGGCCGCGGTGCCGACCGTGCGGAGACACGGGCCAAGCCCTGGCCCTTGTGAGAAGGCGACGCAGTCGATCCCATAGCCTGTGTCTGCGGTCTCTGCGGCGTGAGCAAGCACGCGGTCGATCACGCGGGGGAGTGCCTCGCCCATATGCTCGGCGGCCTCACGTGGATGAATGCCGCCGCTGTCGGGTTGGTACGGATCGCTTTCGATGAAAACAGTCTCACTAGCCTCGTCATAGAGAGCCGCGCTGGCAGCCCAGGCGGTGCCCTCAATGCCGAGTACCCGCATCTCGCCTTATGCCTCTTCGGCGTCGGCTTCGGCGGCCTCGTCAGCGATTTTGTTGCGTTCGAGCATGTGATCCTGTTCAACGTCGGCAGCAGCCTCGGGGCTGTCGTAGACCTTGGCGTAGCCGAGGGTTTTTCGCATCCCAAAGGTGGTATCGAGTTCGCGGATCACGACCTCTTCGGCGTCTTTGTCGAGTGTTGCCGCCAGACTGTCACGCACAGAGAGTCGAGACGGGGTTGCCTCATCGTGGTAGGTTTCGAAGGTAATATCGGTGCGATGCAGCATCGGATTCTCGTCTTCGGAGATGATAGTAACGTCCATGGTCAGGTTGCCTGTATCTCCGCTGGAAAGCTGTAAAAGGATTTCGAAGGCCTCGCCGTGGTGGTATCGGCCTCAAAGCCGCCTGCGAATCGCAGACAGCCGCCCGGTTTGATCATTCCATGACAGCACCCACTCAAACAGCACCAACCCAGTGACGGTCATCAACCCGGCCAACACAAAGAACAGGGCCTCCTCGATTGGCAGGCCAAACGGGATGATCGAAGTGGTATACGTCTCCGAGATAACCCACAGCCCTCGGCCGATGGCAAACCGATCAGTAATCCAAAAATAGACGCCTGGCACAAGGGTTGCTTCAAGCCACGGTCGTGGGTTGCGAACAAGATAGCCACCGCCGACACCCCACTGGAGGGCAACAACAGGGCCGACCCAGGCGATCAGCCCACCCAGATAGAGAAATGAGGTGTCACGAACCACCAGCCAGAGCCCGACTGCGAACATCACAATGCCGACGGCGACGCCAGCAATCCGTGGCTTTACTGCGAAATCACCCGACTCATACGTTGGATTGAACCCACGCCAGTAGAGATAGAAGCCGACGATTAGCGTCTGCATGATGAAAAAGACGTACTCACCCAGTGGGATCTCGAACCCGCGTGCGAGGACGACACCGTCTCCGTACCACCAGACGCCGCGTTGGATCATATACGACCCCCACGGGGTTGTGTAGGCGAAAGCAATGCTAACCAGAATAATAATGCCGGCAGTGCCCCGACGGCGGCGGGTTGCATCATAGTCGGGTAGCAGATACCACAAGACGGCCACAATCGGCACGGTGAAAATGAGATGAAACTGGAGATAGGTGAGCGTCATTGCACGCGATTTGGACTGTAGACTCAAGGAGATTGCGTCTTCGATTACCGCCAGCCAGTGTAATGCCACCAGTGTTGAGAGGTCTCTTGTGGGACTGCCAGGGGCTAAGGCTTACTGGCTGGCGGCCCGAAGTGAGTAGCGGAGTTCTGCCGCTTTAGCGGACAGAGAATCTCTTGTAAGGGGCTGCGTTAGACCGGCGCAACTTCCGGCTCCGGGTAGACGACTTGGAACTCGTCGTCTTCCTCGATGCCGATAATTGCCCAATCGTAGGGAGGTTTTGCCGACCGGAGATATGACTTCAGCTCGTCAGTACATGGCATCCAAGTGACAAAACAGCGGAGTCGAGGGCCATCGTCCCCGCGTTCAACATACGGCTCTGGCTCTTGGACATCCTCGGAACAGAGTGGTGTCACATGGACGCGCCGCCACTTTCGCTCAGCGATGAACTCACTGCCACGCTCTTCGATAGCGTAGCCGAGCCCGCGAAACACGTTTCTTGCCCCCTCGGTCGGTGGTATGGTAACAGTTTCCATCCACATAGGGTTATAGCGTAATCCATGATAAAGCTTCCCACGGATTCAGCCCGGGTTATTCGTGAGCTGCATCCCACTCATCAGGTTTCCGAACATTTGGACACTCATTGCAGACAATTCTGCCCATCGTGTCAATCGCGTTATCGAAGCTCTCGCAGGCGCCACACTGATAGCCCCACTGTACGGTACCGTCGGCGGTCGCATACACTGGGTGAAACTCACCCTCGGAGCCGCGTTCGCCATCGTTGGTATCAACGTAGACTGTCTCGCTTTCTTCGGTTGTTGCTTCGGTAAGTTCCATACCGTGTGATGGTGATGATCCGGTTTAGCTGTAGTGACATACAGACTTATTCGGCTTGCTTGCCGACGGTTGGTATGGCCGAGTATACGACCGTCTCAATCCCAAAAGAGCTTGGCGAACGTGTCGAAGAGACAATCGAAGGAACGAGTTTCACCTCAACCAGTGATCTCGTCCGGTTTCTGCTCCGAAGTATTGTGATCCAACACCAATCTGGTGGGAAAGTCACCGAAGAGGAGTTCACCGAAATCACCGACCAACTCCGCGATCTTGGCTACTTGGAGTAGCGAACTACCCAAACTGCTCGCCAGGGATCGACTCTTCGGGGGGCTCGCCATCCAGAACACGGAGCTCTAACTCGTTGCCGCGGCGATCAAACGCCGTGACCCGTGCTGTCTCCCACGGCGGTGTTGCCACCAGTATCACACCAGCCAAATCGTCCCGTTTTGTCACCCCAAGCGGTCCGGTTGGATGGGAGACAAACCGAGCATGCGCACCGCCAGCAGGAGTGCCGAGATCAACACCGAAGACCGAACTCACGGATTCCGCAACAGCAGGCAGATAAAAATGCGTAATCACCGGGGTGTCAGGATCAAGCTCTGCAAGTCGGCTATCCGGGCCTGATAGCTCGCCGGCTGGTGTCGCCGCCAGCGGTACGTTAGCCTGTTGGGGCTCACGATCAGTCGCAAACTCAATCAGCACCTCGATAAGACCCTCAGTTGCATAGACAGCCATAGTTAGCCCAGAAGAAACTGTTTGGCTGTCTTGCCGTAGAGCGACAGCGCGGTTCGTTTCGAGCGCGTGACTGCATCCGAGAGCACAGCAGTGCCATCCGAGAGCACGCCCTCGCCGTGGCCAACGAGTATGCGTTCAGGGTGGCGGTCAACCAGCCGTTTCGGTGGCGAAAATCGCAGCATTGGGTGGACGCCCAGTGGCTCATCACCAGTCACAAAATACGACGCGCTGCCGACTGATTCGGGAACAACCATCGTCTTGCTGTCTGGATCGAACAACCCACACTCCTGCCAGGGTGGAACACTCGAATCGCGGATACGAAAGGCCTCGAATCCTGAGTCGCCAAGGCTCTTAGCTATCCACTCAGTAGGGGCGTCGATTTCGCTGGCAACACCGCTGAACCACCGCGGAACATGAACAGCGACATCGTGGCGATTTGCCACCGCAGCCGCATCGCGTTTGTGGCGATCCAAACAGACAGCAACACCGGCGACTGGCTCAGCAAGCGTCTCGATGAGCTCGTCAAGATCATCCGCATCAACAGGGTCGATCAGCCACACGCCATCATCACCGACTAGCGCGTGGCTCGCGCGTTGCATGGTTTCATCTGGGTAGGCGATCCAGCCCACACCACCGTCGAAGCGGTCAATCTCACGGAGAGTCGTCGCGCCGGAGCCTTTCATCGGCATACACACTGTTTGCGGCCAAGCCGGTTAAATTGGCAGTTTCCGGCCACTACCCGAGGCGGTCAGTGTTGATCGCCGTCTCCGGTGGGGTGACAATCAAAAACTCGCGGAAATGCATGAGTTCGCCACCCATATCTTTAATCTCACGCGCAAACCCCGCAGCCAACTCGTTGAGGTCGCCATCAATTGACAACACCAGGATGTTGCCCTGGGTGACCGACTGCACCCACTCAGTGGGTTCTGTCTCACCGTTGAGCACACCCAACACCACTTCATCGCTCGGGAGATCATCGAGTTGCGCTTCGGCCTCGCGGAGATCCAGATCGAAATCAGCCATATAAGCCGGGTGAATCGGGGTCACTAAAAGCGTTCGGGGGTTGGTATGACCTCGTGTGGTCTACAGGGTTGGCTGTGTCTAACTCGCTCCGAAGGAGTGCTACCGTTCTAATTCGACGTTCCGGAAAATAAACTTGGCTCCACCACCGGTGAGACCTTCTGTAACGGACACCTCCCAGCCATGAGCATCCACAATCCGTTCACAGATAGAGAGACCGAGCCCAGTGCCGTTTCTGGAGGTTGTCTCACCGACTGCAAACACCTCGTCGCGTTTCCCTTTCGGGATGCCGCAGCCAGTATCCTCGATATAAAACTCGCGTCGGTTGGTCTCTGTGGATCGGGTCGCTGTAGTCATCGACTCATGGATGCCGACTGAGACGGTAACTGGGCAGTCATTGTGGTCGATAGCGTTCCGGAAGAGGTTCTCAAACAGCCGGGCGACGCGTTCTTCGTCGCCGTAGAGAACGAACTCGTCGTCAATACACAGCTCGGACGCACCAGTCTCGACGAGTTCCCAGCTTGAGGCGGCTAGTTCTGCAACCTCGATTGGTTCAACAGCAGTCACCGCTTCCGTCTCTTTTGTTAACACGAGTGTGTCGTCAATAATGGCTTTCATCCGGTTGTGCGCACGCTGGATGACTTCGATATACTCCTCGTTTTCCGGGTTGTTGAGCTGTTCTAAGTAGCCTTCAGCGATATTAATTGGATTACGGAGATCATGCGTCAGAATTGAGGCAAACTCATCCAGCTGCTGGTTTTTTCGTTCGAGCTTTTCTTCGCGTTCTTTCTGTTCAGTGATGTCGCTGTAGATGGCAAACGCATACTGATTGCCATCCCGTTCGAACGGAACACCACGGTAAAGAAACGTCCGCTCGCCGTCAGCAGTTAACCGGGTGACAATCCGGTCGTTGTACTTGCCGTCAGCAGTGCGGGAATCGAGATCAGCGGCTTCATCAGCGTAATCCGTGGGAACAATGAACTCGTTGAGTGATTCGCCGAGAATGTCGTCCTCGGGATAGCCGAAGACATCTTCAAACGCGGGGTTGATGTTTCGGACAATTGGCTCTCCGTCGACGATTTCGATTTCGACAACCCCGTCTTTGAGTGAGTTAAACAGATGCTCAAACCGGTGTCTCGGCTCCGACCCATCAGAATACGCTCGTGAAGTCATTTTGGACATTTTCCTACAATATAGTAGCGTATACCTCTACAGTGCTTGACTATTCTCATAATTGGTCTGTCGAGTGTATGGGTTTAATATTTCCCTGCAATGGATATTAGGTCTATTAGGGCACATGGCACCGACAGCGAGAGACCTGGATGTGACCGTTCTTCGATCTCATTCCGGTAAGAAAGTGTGACTTGATAACTCTTCACAATAATTGAGCCAAATAAACTGGACAGACGCGCTATTCTTCCCTGCTTGGAGCGATGGGTTTATTACTGTGGTTCAGACATAGTAGAGATACATGTCTTACCACGACACGGAGGACACGTCGGACTCCCCGGCGGATCGAGTTCTTCGAGGGCACATTGACCAGCACTGACGAAATAGAGTCAGTACGAATTTTCGATACGACGCTGCGCGATGGTGAACAGTCACCACGCACGTCATTTGATTACGACGACAAACGCACAATCGCTGAGCTGCTTGATGAGATGGCCGTCCACGTCATCGAGGCGGGATTCCCAGTCAACTCGGAGCCGGAGTTCGAAGCCGTCTCCGATATCGCAGCCGCGACCGATGCGACGACCTGCGGCCTCGCCCGCGTCGTCGAGAAAGATATCGATGCAGCGATTGATGCCGGCGTCGATATGGTACACGTCTTCGTTTCCACGAGCGACGTGCAACTTCAGGATTCGATGCATGCAAGCCGCGAGGAAGCGGTTGATCGCGCGGTCGCAAGCGTCGAGCAGGTCAAAGAGGCTGGCCTGGAGGTCATGTTCTCCCCAATGGATGCAACGCGCACCGACGAGTCGTTCCTCGTCGAAGTCATCGAAGCCGTCAGCGACGCAGGCGTCGACTGGATCAACATCCCAGACACCTGCGGTGTCGCAACCCCAACACGGTTTGCAAAGCTGATCGAGGTTGTCGACAACCACACCGACGCCCGAATCGATGTACACACCCACGACGACTTCGGGTTGGCGACGGCAAACGCAATGGCCGGCTTTGAGGCAGGCGCACACCAGGCACAGGTTTCGGTCAACGGCATCGGCGAACGCGCCGGCAACGCGGCCTTTGAGGAGGTCGTGATGTCAGCCGAAAGCCTCTATGACGTTGACACCGGGATCGACACCACCCGGATCACGGAGTTGGCCCACCTCATCGAGGAGCGATCCAACATCCCAATCCCGGTCAACAAAGCGGTTGTTGGCCGCAACGCCTTCGCCCACGAAAGCGGCATCCACGCCGCGGGCGTGATGGAAAACACCGACACATTCGAACCCGGCGTGATGACACCCGAGATGGTCGGGGCATCCCGCGAGTTCGTCCTCGGCAAACACACCGGAACCCACTCCGTCCGCAAACGGCTGGAGGATCTTGGCTACGAGCCAACTGACTCCGAGCTGCGGGCAGTCACCAAACTCGTCAAAGAGTTCGGGGCTGAGAAGGAGCAGGTCACCGACAGCGTGATCGTCCGGTTTGCGGAGGAGGTCGGTGTTGCCGAAGCGGACTCTGAGGAGGTCAGAATCTAATGTCGTCCGCCTCGTCTTTCGCACGCGGTGAGCGACAGCCTTCAGCTACGAGAAGGTGGTACTCACCGTCGAAACCGGGAACGCGTAACTATTATAAAGAATGGTGTCATTGTCTACACCACAATGCGACAGCAACTCAACCTCGGCGGTTCGCGGCTCCGAGTGCTTGCTGTCGGTGTAATCGGTATTGTAGGGGTATAATCCCCGACTATCCCTTCTCATTCCACGTTTGTGACCCACCGTTTGCTGGTGGTGTTGCCGTTCAAATCCGACAGCAAACCATGGATATCCGATCACAGATGCACCGACCAACCACGAACCAACCAGGAGGAACCCAATGAGCGAAACAGCACAAAACCCGCCGGAAACCACTGACGAATCGACGACCGCAGCCGAGGAATCGGCTGCCGAAAACGACCAAACAGCAGCACAATCAACACCCGTCAGCGATGGCTCGACAGCAATCGTCGCCGCCTTAGAAAACGCTGGCGTCAGCCACGCCTTCGGCGTCCAAGGTGGGGCGATCATGCCCGTCTACGACGCGCTGTGGGACTCCAGCATCGAACACGTCACGATGGCCCACGAGCAGGGCGCGGCCCATGCCGCCGACGCCTACGGCGTTGTCGCCAACGAGCCAGGGATCGCGCTTGCGACCTCCGGGCCAGGGGCGACGAACCTGGTGACAGGAATCGCCGATGCCAACATGGACTCCGATGCACTGCTCGCACTCACCGGCCAAGTCCCGAGTGATATGGTCGGCTCGGATGCGTTCCAGGAGACCGACACCACGGGTGTCACGATGCCGATCACGAAACACAACTGGTTCGCCAGCTCGGCAGATACAGTCGGCGAAACCGTTGGCAACGCTTTCGCACTCGCTGAGTCAGGCCGACCAGGGCCGACGCTTGTTGATCTCCCGAAAGATGTGAGCTTCGAGGAGACCGATGTCGAGCCGGGAGAACCAGAGGTTCCGGCTGGCGCGGAGCCACCAACCCGCGCTGACGACAGCGAGATCGAGGCCGCAGCCCGCGCAATCGAACGCGCGGAGAAACCGCTGCTGTTGTTCGGTGGGGGCGTCATCAAAGCCGAGGCAAGCGACATCGCCCGCGAGTTTGCCCGCGAACACGAGATCCCAGTCGTGACGACGATGCCGGGAATCGGCAGCTACCCTGAAGACGACGAACTCTGTCTCTCGTGGGCCGGGATGCACGGCACTGGGTATGCCAATATGGCAATCACCCACACAGATTGTCTGATCGGTGTCGGCACGCGGTTTGATGACCGTCTCACCGGCGGGATCGACACCTTCGCCCCAGAGGCCGAGGTCGTCCACATCGACATTGATCCCGCCGAAATCAGCAAAAACATCCACGCCGATTACCCCTGTATCGGCGACGCTGGCACGGTCTTAGAGCAGTTGACCGAGGAGATGGAACACGCCCCTGACGCCCGCGAGTGGCGCGATCAGTGTCAGACCTGGAAAACGGAGTATCCGATGGATTACGATATCGACAAACAGGCGCCGTTGCGGCCGGAGTTTATTGTCGAGGCCTTTGATGAGGCCACCGCCGACGATACAATCGTCACCACTGGCGTCGGCCAACACCAGATGTGGGCTTCTCAGTACTGGGAGTACACCGAGCCACGAACCTGGGTCTCCTCACACGGGTTGGGGACGATGGGGTACGGTCTCCCTGCGGCTGTTGGCGCGCGGTTTGCCGCCGACAACGACCAAGATGTGGTCTGTTTCGATGGCGATGGCTCCTTTTTGATGACGATGCAGGAGCTCTCAGTCGCTGTCCGCGAAAACCTCGATATCACCATCGCTGTCCTCAACAACGAGTACGTCGGGATGGTTCGGCAGTGGCAAGACGCCTTCTTCGAGGGTCGCCACATGGCCTCAGATTACAACTGGATTCCCGAGTTCGACAAACTCGCTGAGGCCTTTGGTGCTCGCGGCTGGCGCGCCAATAACTACGATGAGGTCTCGACTGTCATTGAGGAGGCACTCGCATACGACGGGCCATCGGTCATTGATTTCCATATCGACCCAGAGGCAAACGTCTACCCGATGGTCGCAAGCGGCGCGCCAAACGGGAAGTTCGCTCTCACGGAGGATCAACTATGAGCGGTAACCAGCAGGGGCTGGAAGGCCCGCCACCGGAGGAGCGACCACACCCCGACGGCCGGCGCAACAGTCAGGGGATTCGGATTGATCCCGAAGTCGAGGCCGAACCCGAGAGCCGAACAGCGATGATCTCCGCACTCGTCGAACACGAGCCAGGCGTGTTGGCGCGGATCGCCGGGCTGTTCTCTCGCCGGCAGTTCAATATTGAGAGCCTCACTGTTGGGCCGACGACGGTCGAGGGCAACGCCCGACTCACTCTCATCGTCGAAGAGCCAGAGCCTGGCATCGAGCAGGCGAAAAAGCAGTTGGCGAAGCTCAAACCAGTGATTTCGGTCGGCGAGCTTGAGGGCCGGCCAGTGCGGTCAGAGCTTGTGTTGCTGAAGGTCGATGGCAGCGAGCCAGACAAAGTCCAAGCAGTCACCGAGATGTACAACGGTGAGACGTTGGATGCAGGCCCAGAGACGATCACTGTCCAACTCACTGGCGAGGACGACGAGATCGAAGACGCACTCGATGCCTACCGCCAGTTCGGCATTATCGAGATTGCCCGCACAGGGCCGACCGCGCTTGCCCGTGGATCGACGCCGACAACGCCTGGTGAGAAGCCGGCTGCAGAGGCAACGGCTGTGGGTGTCGAGACAGATGGTGGCACCGAAACGGCAGCGTCAGCTGAAGATAGCGCGGAAAGCCAAGCTGGAGACAGCTCAGAATCCGAAGCCGAAACGACCAACTAAGCGGGGCAAAATTTCACACTCACAATGGTAGACGAACTCGACGCGACGATTTACTACGACGACGACGCAGACACCGGCTATCTGGATGATGCGACGGTCGCTGTCATCGGTTACGGCAGCCAAGGCCACGCTCACGCCCAGAATCTCAACGACAGCGGCGTTGATGTCGTTGTCGGCCTTCGTGAGGGATCTTCCTCCCGCGAGGCCGCCAAAAGCGATGGGCTTGACGTCGCAACGCCGCCTGAAGCTGCTTCACAAGCCGATCTGGTCTCGATTCTGGTTCCAGATACCGTCCAGCCAGCGGTCTACGAGCAGATCAAAGACGAACTCGATGCTGGCGACACGCTCCAGTTCGCCCACGGGTTCAACATTCACTACAATCAGATCCAGCCAAGCGACGATATCGACGTGACGCTTGTCGCGCCAAAATCGCCCGGCCATCTGGTGCGGCGAAACTACGAGGCCGACGAGGGAACGCCTGGGCTGGTTGCGATCTATCAGAACGTTACCGGCGAAGCGAAAGAGCAGGCACTCGCATACGCGAAAGCGATTGGCTGTACCCGAGCCGGAACCATCGAGACCACATTCCGTGAGGAGACCGAAACCGATCTCTTCGGCGAGCAGGCCGTCCTCTGTGGCGGTGTCACCAGTCTCGTCAAACAGGGGTATGAGACGCTCGTCGAGGCCGGCTACAGCGAGGAGATGGCCTACTTCGAGTGTATGAACGAGCTGAAACTGATTGTCGATCTCATGTACGAGGGCGGTCTCGGTGGGATGTGGCACTCGGTGTCGGATACCGCCGAGTACGGTGGGCTGACCCGTGGTGACCGCATTGTCGACGACCACGCACGCGAGCAGATGGAGGAAGTCCTCGAAGAGGTACAGGACGGCACCTTCGCCCGACAGTGGATCCTAGAGAATCAGGCCGGTCGACCGAACTACGATCAACTCAAAACCGCAGAAGAAACCCACGAGATTGAAGCCGTCGGCGAGGAGCTGCGCGGACTGTTCTCGTGGGCCGACGAGTAAATACGCATGCAACACGACACTACATTCAACGGAGATAACAGATGAGCAACGGAACGCTGTACGACAAGGTATGGGAGAAACACAAAGTCGCCGAGCTGCCGAGTGGCCAAGATCAGCTCTTTATTGGGCTGCATCTCGTCCACGAGGTGACGAGTCCGCAAGCGTTCGGCATGCTTCGAGAACGGGATCTGGAGGTTGCCTACCCGAACCGCACGTTTGCAACAACCGACCATATCGCGCCCACCGAAGCCGAGAAGAGAGAGCGGCCGCTGACCGACGAGCAAAGCGAGGAGATGCTGGGCGCGCTCGAACGCAACACCAGCGAGAACGGGATCACGTTCTTCGGCTTTGAGTCCGGCAAGCAGGGAATTACCCACGTTGTCGCACCCGAACTCGGTCTCTCCCAGCCAGGGATGACTGTCGCCTGTGGTGACAGCCACACCGCAACACATGGAGCCTTTGGCTCAATCGGGGTTGGCATCGGCACCAGCCAGATCCGAGATGTACTGGCAACTGGCTGTATTGCGGCTGACAAACAGAAAGTTCGCCGAATCAATGTTGAGGGCGAGCTTGGCGAGGGCGTCTACGCCAAAGATATCATCCTGAAAATCATCCAGGATCTCGGTGTCGACGGCGGCGTCGGCCACGTCTATGAGTACGGCGGCGAGGCCATCGAGGCCCTCGATATGGAGGGTCGACTCGCGGTCTGTAATATGTCGATCGAAGGCGGTGCCCGCGCGGGGTATATCAACCCTGATGAGACGACCTACGAGTATCTGAAAGGCCGAGAGTACGCCCCAGAAGGCGAGGCCTTCGAGGAACGAAAGGAGTACTGGGAGTCGATCAAAAGCGATGCCGACGCCGAGTACGACGATGTGGTGACTGTCGACGCCAACGATATCGACCCACTCATCACGTGGGGAATCAACCCTGGACAGGTCATCGAGATCACAGACAGCGTGCCGCATCCAGAGGACTTCGAGAGCCGCACGGATCGGGAAGCTGCCGAACAGGCACTCGATCATATGGATATCGAGGCCGGCCAGTCGATGCTCGGCTACGATGTCGACGTGGCGTTCCTCGGCACCTGTACGAACGGTCGTGTCTCGGACTTCGAGGAGGCCGCGAAGATTCTGGAGGGCAACACGGTCGACGACGGTGTGCGCGCGCTGGCAGTGCCAGGCTCAGAGACCGTCCGCACCGAGTGTGAGGCCCGCGGCATTGATGAGGTCTTCATCAACGCTGGCTTCCAGTGGCGCAGAGCCGGCTGTTCGATGTGTCTGGCGATGAACGACGACTCTCTGGAGGGCGATGAGGTCTGTGCCTCCTCGTCGAACCGGAACTTCATCGGTCGGCAAGGCTCCAAAGAGGGCCGTACCGTCTTGATGAGTCCCGCAATGGTCGCCGCCGCCGCGGTTGAAGGCCAGGTGGCTGATGCACGCGAGTATCTGAACGATGAGCCGGCTGACACCGCAAGCGGTGTCGAGGAGGCGGCTGACTAATGGCGCCTGAGAATCACATCACCGAGGTCGGCGGCACCGGCGTCCCGATTCCTGGTGACGACATCGACACCGACCAGATCCTGCCGGCGCGGTTCATGAAGGAGGTCACCTTCGACAACATGGCCGACTACCTCTTCTATGACGCCCGGCGGGACGACGACGGGTTCAACGACCACCCACTCAACCGGTTTGAGGGTGCCTCAATCGCCGTCGTCAACTCGAATTTCGGCTGTGGCTCCTCCCGAGAGCACGCCCCACAGGCGATGATGCGCTGGGGCGTCGACGGAATCGTCGGCGAATCGTACGCCGAG
>OBKM01000044.1_pt1 | contig 48425 bp, 45 predicted proteins | sample 1519691 | NCBI WGS metagenome assembly OBKM01 (sample SAMEA37050418, study PRJEB22526) | metagenome | biome: saline pan; feature: lake; material: water | place: Egypt | collected 2015 | depth 0.5 m
CTGGTGCAACTCTCTAATTTGTCGGTCTCTCCGGCGAGAACCACGGCGGCTCCGAGGGAACGACCGAACGGCACCGAAGCAAGCCGAACGGGACTAGGATATATACGGGCCAACGTGCTACATACGGGTAGTGATGTCCGAGACGGACGAAAGCGGGATCGCCGAGTTTCCGGGGGTTCTTCCGCTGGACGAAATCGTCGACAACGCGCCCTTCGGCGTGGTCGTGATCGACGACGGAAGCACCATCCGGTACGCAAACAGCTCGCTGCGGGACATACTCGGTCATGGACCGGACGAACTCGCTGGCGATTCGCTGTATCGCATCATCCCGGATCGGTTCCAGGAGTCCCACACCGCCGCCTTCGGGCGCTATCTCGAAACCGGTGAACGCCACCTCGATTGGGACCGTATCGAGCTCCGGGCGGTCCATCGGGACGGACACGAGGTTCCGGTTTCGATGGCGATCCGCGAGACGCCGACGGAAGGGGAGACGCTCTACACCGGCATCATCTCCAGCCGTTCCCGACAGGACCAGCTTCGCGAACAGCTCGATGAGAGCATCGACGCGTTGCATGAACTCTACAGCATCACTTCGAACGCGGAACTGTCCTTCGAGATGCGACGTACGGAGGTCCTCGACCTCGGGTGTCAGTATCTCGATCTCCCGTACGGGTTCGTAACCGAAATCGACCCCACGACCCAGCGGATTCTGGCGTCAGTCGGCGACCACGAGCTGTTGAAGCCGGGGGCGGAGTGTCCGATAGAGGAGTCATACTGCCGAAAGACGGTCGAAAGTGACGGGTTTCTTTCCGTGACAAACGCCGCTACCGAGGGATGGGAAGACGACCCCGCATACGAGCGGTTCGATCTCGGGAGCTACATCGGCGGCAAGATCGTCGTCGAAGGGGAGCTCTTCGGCACCGTCTGTTTTGCGTCGCACGACCCGCGTGGGCGTGAGTTCACCGACAGCGAGCGGACGTTCGTCGAGATGGCGAGCCGGTGGCTCGGCTACGAGTTCCAGCAACGAAGACAGACGCGGCAGCTCGAACGCCAAAACGAGCGGCTCGACCGGTTCGCAAGCCAGGTGTCACACGACCTTCGGAACCCGCTTTCGGCGGCGATGGGGCGGCTCGAACTGGCGATAGAGGAGCACGGGGGCGACGAGGATCTGCTGGCCGTCAAACGGTCCCTGAACGACGCTGACGCACGGATCGACGAGATGCTCGAGTTCGCACGGATCGGTAACGTCGTTGCGGATCCCCAGCCGGTTTCGCTTTCGGACACCGCGGACAGGGCGTGGGGGACTGTCGATACGGGGGACGCGACGATCGAACTGCCCGACAGCGTCGAAGTAAGCGGCGACGAGGAACGGATCGAACGGTTGCTTGAGAACCTCATCCGGAATAGTATCGAGCATGGCGCCACGGGCAGCCGGCCCCAGACCGCCGACAGCCCGAGGGATCGCGGCACTGGCGAGTCGGCAGTTTCGATCCGGATCGGCTCCCTCCGGAACGGTTCCGGGTTCTTTTTCGAGGACGACGGCGTCGGGATTCCGGCCGACGACCGGGAAACGGTGCTTGAGTCCGGCTACACGACCAGCGAAGCGGGAAGCAGGTTCGGGGTCGCGATCGTCCGGGAGATCGCCTCCGCACACGGCTGGGCGGTTCGGGTTACCGAATCGTCGGCGGGCGGCGCGCGCTTCGAGTTCGACAACACGGGTACGGAGTGACCGAACGGGGCATCGACGGTCGCGGCGGGTCGGGCCTCCGGCAGGCCAACCCGGTCAGGGGAATTCGTCGATCCGTTCGTGGACGTACGCAGTCCACTCCTCGAGCGTCTCATGCATCAACGCCCTGGCTTCCTCGGGCGGCGTTGGCCGGTACTGGTAGACGTGACCGCCGCTGTCGAGGAGGCGCCGCCGGCGGTCGGCGAGGTTTTTTTCCATGAGGGTTGTCAGACCGCGGTTGACGTTGCTTCGGTCGCGATCGACCGTTTCGGCCAGCTCCGCAACGGTGCTGTCGGGGGCATCGAGAAGCTCCAGATACAGGCGTGCCTCGTGGTCCTGAATGCCGAAAACACACCGAAGGACCTCCTCGAACCCCGGTTCGGAATCGAGCATGAGATCGCGGAAGCGGGCGGGATCCGGATCGGATTCCATGTCTGTTATTCGGCGTCCTGGTCGATAAACCCTGGCGATACCGATCAGTACAGATCCTCGAGCCACTCGACCACGTCCGCGAGTTCCGCGGGGGTGGTCCCGTGGCCGGCGTCGTATCGCTCGAACCGAACGTCGCCGCCGCCGTCCTCGAGTAGCTCGGCAGCGCGGGCGGCGCGCTCCGGGGGGATGACCTGGTCCATCGATCCACAGCCGACGAAGACCGGCTTCCCGGCGGCGTTGTCGACCCGATCGTGGTGTGATTCGGCGAGATAACCGTTCAACGCGACGACCCAGCGGTACGCTTCGGGGCGTTCAAGCAACGCCGACATGCTCGTGATCGCCCCCTGGCTGAACCCGAGCAGGCCGATCCGGTCGGGATCGAGATCGTATCGTTCGATCGCCGCCTCGACGAAGCTATGGAGCAGATCGAGGCTCCGCCGAAACCCGTCGGCGTCGGGTTGGCTGGCGTGGAGTCCGCCGGCCGAGAGATCGAGATCGTACCAGGTGTAGCTGTCGGGGCCGTCCATCCGTTGTGGGGCCCGGACGCTCAACACGTGCAGTTCGTCGGGGAGTTGGGCACCGATCGCGAGCAGATCCCGTTCGTTCGTCCCGCGGCCGTGGATCAACACGACCGCGGGGGCGTTCGAACTCTCGGAGCCCGGCCGGCTGACGTGGACGAGTGGCAGGTCCTCGGACGCTTCCATACCGGACGGTACGCCTGGAGTTTATAAAAACGGCCGGCCATGCCGAACCCTGGCACCGTCCACCGTGATAAGAACTACCATAGCACTTATTAGGGATGTCGTCCAACGGTAGCCTGTATGGCGACCGCAAACGACGTTTTCGACGAGTTCCTGAGCGAACGGGGTCACGAAACCGAGACACCATCCTGGGAACGCGATTATAACAAGAAACGGTGCCCGGACTGTGGCGGCCTCCACGGCCTCGAGGCATCGGCATGCTCGGTGTGTGGCTGGCAGCCGAACTGACCCCGGAGGGAGCTTCCATCCGGCCGGGAAACAAACCGGCTATTTATAATTGCGGGCGGCATTACGCGAGTAATGGATTCATCCACGCATGTGACACGGCTTTTCGGCGGCCCCGGGAGCGGGAAGACGACGGCCCTGCTCGATCGGGTCGACGGGATGCTCGATGACGGCGTCGACATAAACGACATCCTCGTCGTCTCTTACACCCGGGCGGCGGCGGCGGAGGTCCGCGACCGGCTCGGCGAGCGTCTCGACCGGTCGCCGAAGTCCCTCCGCAGCAACGTCTGTACGATGCACGCGAAGGCCTACGAGCTTTTGAACCTCTCGCGCGGCGACGTTGTCGGGGAGAAACACAAGGAAGCGTTCTGTGAGGAGTACGGTATCGAGTTCGAAGACGAGAACAAGTCGGCGCGGCGGCGCTCGGCCCGGTCGACGACGCTCGGCAACAAGATAATCGCCACCTCCCAGTGGCTCCAGCGGACCGAACGCGACGTGTCCGAGTGGTACGATGTCCCGTTTAAATGGGATGAGGAGGAGGTCCGGCTCCCGCCGGACATCGATGAGAACGCCCAGACGGGCAACAAATACACCCCGACGTGGCCAAGCGACGACGACCGACTGGACATCCCCGAGGCGATCCGCGCGTGGCGGAGCTACAAAGGCGACGAGGGGATCGTCGGCTTCGCCGACATGCTCGAACGCGTCCAGCAGCGCTCGCTCGTCCCGAGCGTCGATCATCTCGTCATCGACGAGTTCCAGGACATCACGACGCTGCAGTACGGCGTCTACGAGGAGTGGAAACCCCATGTCGACTCCGTGCTCATCGCGGGCGACGACGACCAGGTCGTCTACGCCTGGCAGGGGGCCGACCCGAACCTGTTGCTCGATGAGGACGTCGACGACGACACCGTGTTGCCGAACAGTTACCGGCTGCCATCCAGGATCTTAAACGTCGTCAACACCCAGATCAGCCACATCGAGAAACGCCAGGACAAGGACCTCAAACCGCGTAAGGAGGGCGGCTCCGTCGAGGCCGTCCGCTCGCCGTCGATGATCGATCTGGTGCGGAACGTCCGGATGACGATGGAGGAGGACGACGACGGCAGCGTCATGTGTCTGTTCCGCGCGCGTTATCAGATGTTTCAGTTCATGGACGAGTTCATCGGCGAGGGGATCCCGTTTACGTCCCTCACCGATCAGCGGATGTGGACCGACCGCCTTCGGGGGTACGTCGACGCCATCGAATCGCTGGAGGGAGACGAATCGATCGACGGACTCCAGGCCCGCCGCCTCGGCGAGATGCTCGCCGACAGCGCCTTCGGGACGGGCGAACGCGACGATTACTTCGACGCACTCGATGCCCTAGAGGACGAGGAGGGCGTCGACGACCTGACCGACATGGAGGTCGACCCCGGCTTCGTCGACGAGCACGCCCCCTTCGCCCCGGGGCCGCGGTCCGCCGCCGACATGCTCACCCGGGTTTCGAACTTCCAGGAGCGCTCGGTGGACGCCTACTTCAGCGGTAGCTACCGCGGCACGGACCCAAACCGCGTCCGCGTCGGGACGATCCACTCCGCGAAGGGGCGGGAGGCCGACCACGTCTTCGTCGCGACCGACCTCACGGAGAAAGTCGTCGAGCAGATGGCGGCCTCCGTCGAGGACCCGGAAGCCGTCGCCGGCACCGAGGAGTTCACGAAACGTTCGGACCCGGTACCGACGATGACCGACAACGAACGCCGCGTCTTCTACGTCGGCATGTCCCGGGCCCGCGAGCGACTCGTTTTGCTCGAAGGGCTCGTCGACGGCGCACCGACGCTGCCCATCGACGTGTTGTTGTACAACGAACCGGTCGACAAATCCCTAGAGGACGTGCTCTCGGACGCACAGAAACAGGGTGCCGAACTGAAAGCCGACTGACGGCGTTGCTCGCTGCCCGCCGCTGCGGGTTCGTTTTTCCGACGGCGACGCGTATTTGACATCCTCCCCGCCCTGAAGGGCGAGGATTCCCGAGCGTTGGGATATTAAGGTTTGCAGTCCACCACTTGTTCCCTCGGTGAGAATCCGTGGGACAAGTCATGCAGGTAGACTCCGGGCTGTGCCAACCAGCCGGTACTCCTATCCCCGGACAACTGCCCGGAAGACTTAGAGTTACTTTCGTCGTTGATGTCGAGACGGATGTTCTCCGCCCCGTTCACGTCAGCGTTGAACGCCGCGTCACACTCCTCGCAGACGTACAAGCCACGTTCAACGCGGTGACTATCGTCTTCTTTACCACATACGCAACACGTCTTGCTCGTGTCGCGCTCAGAAACTTCTACGACTTCGACACCCTCGATTTTCGCTTTATATTCGAGAACCGAGGTGAAGCGGTCGAACGCCCAGCCGTGCAAATCGAGGTTTCCGTGCCGACCCCAATTCTTTGACTCGCCGTTCTCGTCCTCTCGAACGCCATTGAGTTTCCCGATGTTGATGCGCCCCACCCCTTGCTTGACACACCGTTCAACGATGTGTTTGGCGAGGGCGTGGAAGAAGTGCGTACGGCGCTCCGACCACTTGTGATGGAGACGGGTTGCTTCCTCACCGCTTGAATCGTCGCACTTGGCGATTTCTTTCGGAAAGTAGTACCCGTCTTGCTTCAAGCGGTTGCCGGGGTAGAGGTCGGCTTCCTCGGTACTGTATGCGACGGCGGCGAAGTTACAGATACCGAGGTCGACGCCTGCTGTCTCAGTGCCGGGTGCGTCGGGTGTGTCCACTTCGTGTTTGCAGACGAGGTGGAGTTCCCACCGACCCTTCGCCGTATCGTAGACGGCACGGACTTGTTGTAGGTTCTCAACCGTGGCCTCGGGACGAGTCTCGTATTCGACGAGGATGTAGTCCCAGTCGCGTGGGTGGTCTTTGTGATTCGCACCTTTCGAGAGGCGAACGCGGTTGTGTTTCGAGTCGTGACGGATGCCTTTCTGCTTCCACGTCACCGTGCTGCGTGGGTGTTCTTCGTGGACGCGGTTTCCGTTGTCGTCGTAGTAGTTTTTCTTGCGGTAGCCGGGCGGATTCGCTCGATTGTCGTTCTTGCGTTTGCCGTACCACGAGTTGAAGGCTTCAGCGAGTTCCTCCAGAACGCGCTGACTGGACTGAGAATGGAGTCCTTTGTAGTTGTCATGACCTTTCAACTCGCTTTTCAAGTCCGAGTCGTCGGGAATCTCGCCCGTCTCCTCCCAGACTTGGCGGGAGTGATAGTTTGCAACGTTCCAGAGTTTGCTGGCACTCCACCCGTGCAGGTCGAGCATCCGCTCCACTTGCGAGTGATTGCGGATTCGCGCTCGATGGGTGCGGTGGAAGTGCATCCGTGGAACGTCTCCATAACTGGTTATGTTAATTTGTATTGTAAATGTTCGGATTGGCGTGGAATATCCAGCCGTGCAGTCATCGGTGGATGGCGTCGTCCCGTGACGGCGCGTATCCCCGCCCTGAAGGGCGAGGTTTTGCGCCTGCTCATCCCATAAATCCGATCAGTAGGCTCAAAAAGGCATATAAATTCGGGCGGAAGACAGTTAAGGGGCTTATAAACCGAACGAAGCGCGACGGTTCGAATGGGGCCGGTCAGGTCCGGAACGACTCCCCGCAGCCGCATTCGCTTTCGACGTTCGGGTTTTCGACGTCGAAACCCTTCCCCTGGAGCCCGCCTTCGAAGTCGAGGACGGAGCCGTGGATGTATTTCTGACTCGCCGGGTCGACGAAGATTCGGAGGCCGTGGTGTTCGGTGATGGCGTCGTCCTCTTCGGGCTCGATGTCGAACCGGAGGCCATACGAGAGGCCGGCGCAACCGCCCTGTTGGACGAACAGCCGAAGTCCGGCCTTGTCGGTGTCGTAGCCCTCCTGTTCGATGAGGGAGAGCGCCTGCTCGGCGGCGGTTTCGGTCACCTCGACCGGTTCTCCCGATTTCTCGACGCTTTGGCTCATACACGACATCTACCACGGCCACGTCAATAACCCTGACGCCCGTGGTCCAGCGACCCCCGAAACCGCGGCGATCGGGTTGTCGCGGCACAGCAAGGGTGCCACAACGGTTTTATCCGCCCTGGATGTATATCTGGGCAGATCATGAACAAACACTTCGAGGACGCGAAATACTACCTGAAACGTGCCGGAGAAACGGCGAAAGCCGGTGTTTCCGAGGAAATCGAACCGATCCGGTCCCGCGTCGACGACCTCATCGACCGCGAAGAGGAAGAGCCCGAACCGGGGCGGTTCGACGAGATCAGAGAGGAGCTCAAAGAGCTCCAACAGAAAGCCGAAGGCGAGACCAGGGAGGCGATCCAAGACGCCCGCGACCGGATCGACAACTACCGAAACGAGCGGCGCAACGACGACGCTTGAAAAGGGTTAAGTCCGGGGACGCGGTATTTTTCTCCGTCGGGCCGGTGGTCTAGGTCGGTTATGACACCTCCTTCACACGGAGGAAGCCGGCGGTTCAAATCCGCCCCGGCCCATTCTGCGAGGAACGGACGTGACGAGCGAAGCGGCCAGGCGGTTCTGAGCCTTGGAGATCGCAGCGCCGAGCGGAGCGAGGCGACCGTCCTCCTGCGGTTCAAATCCGCCCCGGCCCATTCTGCGAGGAACGGACGTGACGAGCGAAGCGGCCAGGCGGTTCTGAGCCTTGGAGATCGCAGCGCCGAGCGGAGCGAGGCGACCGTCCTCCTGCGGTTCAAATCCGCCCCGGCCCATTCTGCGAGGAACGGACGTGACGAGCGAAGCGGCTAGGCGGCTTTGAATCGGACGGCTAGAAATCGGTCAGCTTGTCCGTCCGGTAGAGGTCGAGCTCGCTCACCATCGAGGGCGACCGCGTGGCGGCGAAGACGATCGCCTCGGCGATCTCCTCGGGTTCGCTGACCGATCCCTCTTCGAACCGTTCGTTGAAGCTTTCGCCGTCCTCGGAGCCGAACTCCGTTCGGACTTCGGAGGGGTTGACGACGGTCACCGAGACGTCGTCGTCGCCGACCTGTGCGGAGAGGCTCTTCGCGAAGCCGCGGGTCCACCATTTCGTCGCGGCGTAGACGGGGTTGAACGACCGGGGGTACTGCCCGGCGAAACTCCCGACGAAGACGGCCGTCCCGCTGGACTCCCGGAGATGCGGGAGCGCGGCGCGGGCGGTGAAGAACATCCCGTCGACGTTCGTCTCCATCATCTGTCGGTACTCCGGGGTCGAGAGCTCCTCGACGGCGCTGCCGCGGCCCAGGCCGGCGTTGTTGACGAGAAGATCGATCCCGCCGAACCGGTCGGCCGTCTCCTGGATCAACGCTTCGACCGCCTCCTCGTCGCGGATATCGGTCGGGACGGCGATAGCGTCGGTGTCGAGTTGCTCCGCGAGCGCCGCGATCCGGTCCTCGCTGCGGGCCGCCAACGCGACCGCTGCCCCCTCCTCGGCCAGCGCTTCCGCGGTTGCGTTGCCGATGCCGGTGCTTGCGCCGGTGACGAGTGCCGTACTGTCTTCGAGCGTCCGTGACATAGGCCCCCGTACCACCAGCAGGGATATCAATCCCCCCGAGACGGGTACCGCAGACGGCGGGCGGGTGGATGCACGACGGGGCCGGGTGGTGATCGGTTCAGCTGTCGTCCGGCTTCTCGCCGTCGGCGTTCGAGAGGGCCTCGGGTGAGAGTTCCTCCATTCGACCCGCAAGCGTCGCGGCGTCCCCGGCGACCGTCGCCGGATCGACGCCGGCCTCGTTGGCGACGATCCGGACGTGGGCGGCGAGAAGCGACAGCGCCTGGAGCCCCTCCTGTTGGGGGTCGTCGGCGACCTGGGCGAACGTCGTATCGACCGTCTCGCCGTCGCCGACGACGCCGAGATAGAACGCGGTGAGTGATTCGTCGTCCAGAAGCTCCTGTGCGGCACGCCGTTCGGCGTCGAACTCGGGGGTGGACTCGTTCGTCATACCACGCCTGCGTTCGGTATCACAAAAAGAGCAGCGCCCCGCCGCCCGGCGCTTGCCGACAGAACGATCCGTCTCAGTCGTCCGCCTCGGTCTGCTCGGCGCGCGGCACCGTGACGTCGGTGAGCGCCGATTCGATCCGTTCGCGGCGATCCTCGAAATCACCGGGGAGGACGAGCCGCTCGCCGAGCTCCGAGAGCGGTTCGTCGCTGTCGTAGCCCGGGTCGCTCGTGGCGAGTTCGAACAACACGCCGCCGAACTCGCGGAAATACACAGACCGAAACCAGTGGCGATCGATCTGTTGGGTTGGTCGTAGTCCGGCGGAGCGGACGGCCGAACGCATCGCGTTTTGATCCCCGTCGGTCGGCGTCTGGAAGGCGACGTGGTGAACTGTGCCGTGGCCCTGTCTACCGCCCTCTATGGCCGGCACCACGTCGACGTACTTCCCGACGGTGCCGGTGGCGGCGAACCGGGTCCGCTCGTCGCCGGCGTCGCCCGGCGCCGCCTCGGTTCCCGTCTCTTCGAGCCCCATCGTTTCTAACAGGTCCTCGGTTGGCTCCGGGTCGGCGATCCAAAGCGTGACCGAGTGAAAACCACGTATCGCGGCGGTTTCGGGGACGAATTCGGTCCACGGGACCGTCGGTTCGTCCTCGTCGATCCCGACCTCGACGAGTTCGACCGCCAGCCCGTCCGGATCGCGGAACGGCAACACCGTCTCGCCGAAACGCTCGATGCGGTCGTCGTAGTCGACGCCGTACTCGTCGAAGCGACCTTCCCAGTAGTCGAGCGATCCCTCCGGGACCCGGAAGGCGGTTCTCGATACCTGTCCGGTCCCGACCTTGCCACGGGAGAGGTTCTCCCACGGGAAGAAGGTCATGCTCGTGCCGGGCGTCCCCTCGGCGTCCGCGAAAAAGAAGTGATACGTCTCGGGGTCGTCCTGGTTGATCGACCGTTTGACGAGCCGGAGGCCGAGCGTCTCGGCCCAGAAATCCATGTTCCGCTGTGGATCGCCCGCGATGCACGTCACGTGGTGTATCCCCGGTGTTGGTGGTGTGTCACTCATCGGCGGCAGCTACGCTCCCGATGTACTTGAGTTACCGCTAACGTGAGTGTTACCGGGTAGCGACTGTCTGGACGGGCCTCATACCGGTGGACGAAATCGAACGAAACCGACCCGGGCGGACCGAGCCGTTCGACGGAGCGAACGGCGGAGAACTCCCGGGGCGTGTGTCCGTTGGTTCGTCCGTCAGTATCAGAGGCGTGACTGGATCGCGTCGTCGATCCCGCTCGGGTCGACCTGTTCGTCGTCAACAAACACCGTCGGTGTGCCGCTTACGCCCCAATCGACCCCACGGTCGCGGTCGGCCTCGAGACGGTCCCGATACGTCTCCTCCTCGGCGGCGGTCCGCGCCTGCGTGCCCACGCCGGCGGTCTCCTCGGCGACCGACTCGACGACGTCGAGCGAGTAGCTCCCCTGGTGGTCGTATACGTCCGTCGAGAACTCCCAGAACTCGTCGTTTCCGGCCGCCTCGAACACCGCACGGGCCGCGCTCGCGATCGGGTACGACCACTCCTCGTCGACCGGGATCGGGAAGTCGGCATGGAGATACCGAACGTCCCCCGGCGCGACGTACTGTTGGACGATCGCCGGCGTCGCCTGCTGTTTGAACTGTTGGCAAGCGGGACAGCCGAAGTCCTCGAAGACGGTAACCGTAACGGGTGCCGCCTCATCGCCGATCGCGGGTCGGTCCCCGTCGTCGAGACGCTCCGGATCCATCCCGGAGTCGTCGTCCGAACAGCCGGCGAGTGCGGTCAACGCCGCGGTTCCGCCCGCGAGGAGAAACGCTCGTCTGGATCTACGGTCGTACATACCCCCATCAACGATCCGAGTCCAATTAAGCGTCCGGATACGGCCCTCCAGCGCGGCTTCGGCCCCGAACCGTATGTCCCTGGTTCCGGAGCTTTTAAACGACTCGCTGGCCGATACACACGTAATGGCTTTTGAGGAACTACTGAACGACCCGGTGATTCAGAAGTACCTCCACGAGCTCGTCGGACCGACGGGGATGCCCGTCGCCGCCGCCCCACCGGACGGCGAGGTAACCGACGAGGAGCTCGCGGAGGAACTGGGGCTGGAACTCAACGACGTGCGCCGGGCGCTTTTCATCCTGTATGAGAACGATCTCGCCTCGTATCGCCGCCTGCGTGATGAGGATTCCGGGTGGCTCACGTATCTGTGGACGTTCGAGTACGAGACGATCCCCGAACAGCTCGAATCGGAGATGCGTCGGCTGCTCGAGGCGCTCGAACAGCGCAAGCAATACGAGAACGACAACGAGTTCTACCTCTGTGGCCACTGTCAGATCCGCTTCGAGTTCGGGGAAGCCATGGAGTTCGGCTTCGAGTGTCCCCAATGCGGTAGCCAGCTCGAAACGATGGACAACAACCGGCTCGTCGACGCGATGGAGATGCGGATCGAGGAGCTGAGTGACGAACTGAACGTGAGCCGCGAAGAAGTAGTGGACGCCTGATGGTCGTTCTCGCAACAAAAGTGTACGTTATGGGGGAGGGTCGGCGCCGAGCGATGGACTCGCTCGAATCGCTCGTCGAAAACGAACTCGGCGAGCTCGACGTGGAGTTCACGGTCGGCCTCCGGGACGACGAGTTCCCGTCGGTTACCGTAACCGGTGAAGACGCACCGGTGGCGCGGAACCTGCTCGAGGCCGAGTGGGGGGCGATCACGCCCCACCGAAAAGCCGGGGAGACCTACGTCGGTACGCTCGAATCGTGGGACGAGGACGGGTTCGTTCTCGACGCTGGTGAGGATGTCCGTATCCCGGCCGACGAGTTGGGACTCGGTCCCGGGAAGCCGGAACAGATCCGGACCCGGTTCGGACTGGTCCAGCATATGCCGTTGCGGTTCCTCGAGGGCGGCGAGGAGCCGAACAGTCTCGCCGACGCCGAGCGCGACCAACTCTACGAGTGGACCCGCGGCACCGGACGCGTCAACGCCAACAGCACGACGCGGGCACAGCTCCGGGCGACGGTAAACCGGTCGGGTCACGCGGCGGACATCGTTACCGTCGAACGGATCGGCCTCCTCGAGTCCAGCATCATCTGTCGGGAGGGAACCGATGCCCCCGGACTGCTGTCCGACATCGGCCCCCACCTGGAAGCGGAACTACTCGCCGTCGTCCCATAGCCATGAACCGCCGCCTGCTTGCCGCCCTCGCGCTCGTCGTTTTGGTCGGGCTCGCCGGCTGTACGTCGATTCTCGGGAGCGACGCCGGCGATCCGGAGGCGCTTTCGGCCGACGCCGAGTACGACTACGACACCGATCGCGACGCGTCCATTACGGTCAACCGGGAGAACTACACCGCCGTCTACAACGTTTCGGCGAAGGTGACCGGCGACGAGGACACAATCGAGTTGTGGCGGACGAACGCGTTGACGATCGAGAATCCACTCGAGTTGGAGGGGTTGCAGTTCCGCTACACCAACGGAACGATCGTCCGGTACGTCGACGGGGAGGCAGTCGTGCTCCGCGGCGGCGGCGTCCAGGAATCGACCGACGCGCTCTCAGTCGAGACGACGCGACAGCGGACGATCGTCCATCTCCCGGCGGAGGAAGGCCAACTCGCGTTCACCACGCCCAAGACCGGCAAGGAGATCGCGGTCTACACGCCCGTCCACGGGAGCTACGAGGTCGCGCTCCCGCCCGGACGGGACGCATCCGTTCCGCTTCTGTCGCGAACGCAGCCGTCGAACGACGATCGGGTCGTCGTCGATGACCGTGTCCACCTCCAGTGGGACGAGGTCGAGACCTCCGTTCTCACCGTCCGGTGGTATCTCGATCGGGATCTGTGGCTGTTCGGCGGGCTCGCGCTCATCGCGGGCATCGCCGGCGTGATCGGAGCCCTCTACTACTACCGCAGCATCAAACAGGCGAAGAAACGCCGCGACGAGGAGGGACTCGATATCGATACCGGCGACGACGGGGAGAAGGGCCCACCGCCCGGAATGCGGTAACGGGGCGTACGAGGTGGATGACCGCGGGACCGGAAACGGTGCCCTGCGGTCCGTTTCACCGGCGTTCGGCGACCGCTTCTGTCCTCGTTCGGCGACCGGTTCCGTCGTTGTTCGGCGACCGCTTCTGTCCCCGTTCGGCGACCGGTTCCGGCACCGTTTATTTTCGTCCGGTCCGAACCGGAGGTATGGATGTCGCTTTGGTCTCCGTCGGTGACGAGCTGCTAGCCGGCGATACGGTCAACACGAACGCCGCATGGCTCGGGGAACGACTCACGGAGCGTGGATCATCGGTCGAGCGAGCGACTGTCGTTCCGGACCGGATCGCGGACATCGCCCGCGTAATCAACGAGTACGCCGCGGAGTACGACGCCGTCATCACGACCGGCGGACTCGGCCCGACCCACGACGACGTGACGATGGACGCCGTTGCGGCGGCCGTCGGCCAGTCGCTCGAGACCTCCGAAGCGGTCCTCGAGTGGCTCGACACCGAGCGGGATTACAAGCGATCCGACCTCACGGACGGCACCGCAGATCTTCCCGCCGGAGCAAGGCCGCTGCACAACGGCGTGGGTGTCGCTCCGGGTTGTGCCGTCGAGAACATCTACGTGTTGCCCGGCGTACCGACTGAGATGAAGGCGATGTTCGAGTCCGTCGCCCCGGAGTTCGACGGGGAAAAACGCCACGTCGAGACCGTAACGGTCGATGAACCGGAGAGCGCGCTGGTCGATCGACTCCGCGAGCTACAGGAACGGTTCGACGTAAAGGTCGGCAGCTATCCGGGCGAAAACGTCCGGATCAAGATCGAAAGCACGGACCGATCCGCGGTCGAGGCGGCTATCGAGTGGCTCGAGGGAAACAGTTCGGCGGCGGAGTGAGCTACCGGTAGAGATACCAGAGCCAACCGACGGTGATCGCGAGGCTGGCGAGCAACACGGCCCACCCGGACGCGTCGACGACGATCGGGGTGTCTTCGAACGCCTGTAGGGCGATATCGGGTTCCATACGGCAACGTCACCGCGCGAGGGTATTAATGGATTCCATTCGAAACCGTGAGCTTCCGGTCAAACGTGGCGGGGATCCGAGCCGGGTCGATTGATGATCCCGCCGGTTCGAACGGAGCCACAAACGGTCTGTTTTTCCCTCGCCGCGACCCATTCAAGATATGCGACGCGTTGGGCTGGTAGTGAATCCGATCGCCGGCATGGGCGGACGCGTCGGGTTGAAAGGGACCGACAACAAACTCGATGAAGCACGGCAACGCGGGGCGAAACCGCGCTCGCCCGCCCGCGCCAGCGAGGCGCTCGGGCAACTCCGGGCACAGTCGACGCCGGTCGAACTCTACGTGTACGGCGGCGAGATGGGCGAGAACGAGGCCGTCGATGCGGGGTTCTCACCGATCGTCGTCGGGCACCCCGAACGGGACGAGACCAGCGCCGAGGACACAAGGCGGGCGGTCCGCCGTTTCGTCGAGTCCGGTGTCGACCTGGTTCTTTTCGTCGGCGGGGACGGGACCGCGGTCGACGTCGCGGAGACGCTCGAAGCGCTCGGCGACGACACGCCGATTCTGGGCGTCCCGAGCGGTGTGAAAGTCTACTCGTCGGTGTTCGCGGTTACGCCGCGGGCAGCCGGCCGGATCGCGGCCGCGTTCGACCGGACGGAGACCCGCGAAGTCAACGACATCGACGAGGATGCCTACCGCGGCGGCGACGTCAACACGGAGCTGAAGGCCCTCGCTTCCGTTCCGGTCGGCGAGGGGGTACAGTCCTCGAAACAGGTAGGCGGTGGGACGGTCGAATCGCTCGCCGCCGCCGTCGCTGCCGAACTCCGCGGGGCGGACGCGACGTGCGTTCTGGGGCCGGGATCGACGGTCGATGCGATCAAGACGGAGCTCGGGATCGATGGCTCACCCCTGGGCGTGGACGTCTGGCGTGACGGCGAGGTGCTCGCCGCCGACGCGGGGGAAGCGGAGATACTGGACGCCCTCGGGGAGCGAAACGTCATCGTGGTGTCGCCGATCGGCGGCCAGGGGTTCGTGTTCGGCCGCGGCAACGACCAGATCTCCCCCGCAGTCATCCGTCGATCGGAGATCGAAGTCGTCGCCTCGAAACGGAAGCTCTCGGATATCGGCGTGTTGCGCGTCGATACTGGCGATCCGGAGCTCGACGAGGCCCTCCGGGGCTGGCAGCGCGTCCGCGTCGGGAAGTTCGAACGGCAGCTATTAAAAATCGTGTAGGCTCTTACCGAAGATAGTAAAAAAGCAGCATCTGTCCTACAGTTGGCGGATCGGGCTCTGCAAGATAGAGAGCGTAAGTCCAATATGCACGTGAAATTAAACTCGCTGAGCGACCCCGTACGCTTTTTATCGATGATAAGAAACATCTGAGATATGGCTCAGTCGGTCCGGGTGTTGCACGTCGATGACGACCCTTCAACTACGGACCTGACCGCAGCGTTTCTACAACGTGAGGATGACCGTTTCACCGTCGAGACGGCCACCAACGCCGATGATGGAATAGAAATCATCCGTGATCACCCGCCTGACTGTGTGGTCTCGGACTACGAAATGCCCGACTTGGATGGCATCGAATTCCTGCAGGCTGTCCGGCAGGAGTACCCTGACCTCCCGTTCATCCTCTATACCGGCAAAGGAAGCGAGACCGTCGCCAGCGACGCCATCGCTGCAGACGCGACAGACTATCTCCAGAAAGGCTCGGGGTCCGAACAGTACGAACTCCTCGCCAATCGAATTCGGAACGCCGTCCGTGCCAACCGTGAGGCCAAACGAGCCGACAGACAGGAACAGCTGATGCGTCTGACCGAGTTTGCCGGCGACACCGGCGGGTTCGAACTGGACAGAAAGACCAACACCGTCCTGCTGACGGCCGGCGCTCGGCGACTAATCGGTCGTCCTGACCAACGCGAACTCCCGCTAGAGGAGGGACTGAAACTGGTCCACCCCGATGACCGCCAACAGATCCAACAAACACTCGACAAAGCGTTCGAAACGGGCGACAAGCTATCCGGGACGCTTCGGCTCCAGCCAGATGACGGCGACGAACGTCTGCTGGAGGTAACGATTACGCCGGTCGTCAAGAACGGGGAGGTACGGACGCTCCGAGGGGCTGGACACGATATCACCGACCACAAGGCACGTCGGGAAGAACTTGAAGAGTACGAGACGATCATCGAAGCGCTCACCGACGCGGTGTACGTCCTCAACGATAATGGGCGGTTTACATACGTCAACGACGAGTTCGTCGAATTGGTCGGCTACGATCGGGAGACGATTCTTGGAAGTACGCCGTCGCTGATCAAAGACGAGGACGCCGTCAAAGAGGCAGAACACTACCTGGGGCAGTTGCTGTCACACCGGGGGCCAGACACCGTCACGTTTGAGGTGACAATCCAGCCCCGTGACGGTGAGCCGATCATCTGTGAGGACCAGATGGGTGTGTTACCATACGAAGGTGAGTGTTTCAACGGCTCCGTCGGGACCCTTCGAGATGTTACTGATCGCAGGGCGCGTGAACAAGAAGTTCAGGAACTCAAGGAACGTCTCGAACTCGCCGTCGATGGCGCAAACCTCGGCGTCTGGGATTGGGACATGCGGACCGACGAAGTCCAGTTCAACGACAACTGGGCGACGATGCTTGGATACGACCCCGACGAGATCGGCTCGCATCTTGAGGAGTGGGAACACCGAGTACATCCTGACGAGCTCAAACTCGTAGAGGACGCTCTTGAAAAGCACATCACCGGGAAAACCGACTACTACGACACCGAACACCGGATGCGGACTGCCGATGGCAGTTGGAAGTGGATTCGTGATGTTGGAAAGATTTTCGAGCGCGACGAGGACGACAATCCGGTTCGTGCGGTCGGAATTCATATTGACATCAACGAACGGAAGGCTTCCAGACGGACGCTTGAGGAAGAACGCGACATGTTTGCTGGGGGTCCGGCCGTCGTCTTCAAGTGGCGCGAAGCGGAGGGGTGGCCAATTGAGTACGTCTCTGATAACGTCGAGGACGTGTTCGGCTATGCCTCTGATGCATTTGAGACCGGTGAGATAACAGCGATAGAAATCATTCATGAGGAGGACCGCGAGCGAGTGACCCGTGAAGTCGAGAGAAATTCAGACCCGGGGACGGAGCGGTTCAGTCACGATCCCTATCGCGTGGTGACTGCGGGTGATGACATTCGGTGGGTGCTTGATCATACAAAAAACATTCGGGAGGATGGCGAGATCACCCACCGGCTGGGCTATCTCGTCGATATAACCGAGCAAAAGCAGCGCGAGAGCGACCTGCAACGGCAGAACGAGCGACTTGATACATTCGCCAGCATCGTTTCACATGACTTGCGCAATCCATTAAGCGTCGCAGACGGTCGGTTGGAACTGGCCATCGAAGAGTGCAACAGTCAGCACTTGGAGCACGTTTCTGTGGCTCACGACCGCATGGAAGATCTTATTGAAGATCTTCTCCAGTTGGCACAGCAGGGACAACAGATCGGCGAACGTGAGAATATTTTATTGGGTGATGTAGTGCAGTCATGTTGGTCGAATGTCAGGACGGACGGTGCGGAACTTGTTTCTGAGACAGACCGAACGATCCGGGCTGATCGAAGCCGGGTACGACAGTTGCTTGAGAATCTTTTCCGGAATGCGGTTGATCACGCCGGTGAGGACGTGACTGTCACCGTTGGAGATCATAGTGACGGGTTTTTTGTTGAAGATGACGGTCCCGGGATACCAACGGAAAAGCGTGCTGAAATATTTGAACCAGGGTATTCGACAGGGAACGAAGGTACTGGATTTGGATTAGCTATCGTGGCTGAGATCGTCGACGCCCATGGTTGGACGGTTCGAGTGGCGGATGGCGGGACAGGCGGAGCCCGATTTGAATTCACGGATATTGATCTCGCCGATTGAAAGATTCGCGCGTTCCATCTTGCACGCTAACCAGTAACAATATCGCTGATCTGATCGTTGTTTCGCTCAGTTAGAGAAGAGCCATCGTATGAATCGCCTCGGGGTCAAGCCCCGGGGCATTCTCCTAGACCGCTTGTAAAAAACCACGGATCGGGTGACCCGTGGAACTCTCGCTGTTTCCTTTAGAAGGGTGCTTCGACGCCGTCGTCGCCGGTATCGGGGTCGACATCGGCGTCGACTCCGAGTTCGTCGGCCAGTTCGCCACGCTGGTGGAGTTCCTCCAGGATGTCGCTGCCGCCGATGAACTCCCCGTCGACGAACGTCTGTGGGATCGTCTCCCAACCGCTGTGTGCTTCGAGGGCCTCACGGTAGCTATCGAGGGCGGGAAGGACGTCCTCGGTGACGATGTCGTCGGGGTCGTGATACTGACCGAGGACGTCGAGGGCCTTCTGTGAGTAGCCACATTGGGGCATCAGCTTGTTTCCTTTCATAAAGAGGACGAGCTCGTTTTCCTCGATGAGGCTGTCGACGTGGTCGTGTACGTTCTCCGGATCGACGCCGCCACTCGGATCGAATGTCATGGACACGGGTTCGGGCGCGACGGTCAAAACAGTTGTGTCGATACATGCCGGCGACGGTACCGACGGTCCGTCGGACGACGGCGGGCCCTTAATTTCCGGCTTCGACCGGGCCACCGGCAGCCTCCCACTCGGTGAGACTTCCCTCATAGAAGTCGACGTCGGGATATCCGAGCGCCCGGAGGACGGTGTAGGTGTGGCTGATCCTGCGGGCGGTGTTACAGTAGAGGACGACGCGTCGTTCGGGGGTGATTCCCCGACTTTCGAGCAGCTCTCGGAGTTCGTCTTCGGGGCGGATCGTCCGGGCGTCCGTATCGACCAGTTCGCGCCAATCGAGCCTGACCGCGCCGGGGATGTGGCTCTCTTCGTATTCGTGCTCCTCGCGGGTGTCGACGATGACCGCGTCCGGATCCTCGAGGGCAGCCTCGACGGCCGCACGTTCGATGAGCGGACCGTCGGCGCGGAACTGGGCGCGGTACTCGACCGCCTCGGGGGCCGAAACGTCAGTCGTCGTCGGTTCGCGGCGGTTCCAGACGGAGTAGTCGCCGTCGAGGAGATGCAGCTTCGAGGGATCGTGGCCGTACAGCTCCGCGGTGACGAGCAACCGGGCGGCGAAAACGCCGTGTGTGTCGTCGTAGGCGACGATCTCGTCGTCCGTGCTGGTTCCGGCCGTCCCGAGCAGTTCCGCGAAGGCGTCGGCTCCCGGCAACGTTCCGGCCTCGGCTGCGCCGCGTTCGTCCGCCCGGAAGCTCTCAAACGGAACGTTGACCGCACCGGGTATGTGACCGATCCCGTCGTACTCCCAGGAATCCCGGACGTCGATGACGGCGACCGCGGTCGCGTTGAGACGCTCCGCGAGCCACTCGGTATCGACGACTCGCTCGTCCATACGGGGACCGACTCGGTACGCGGGCTTAACGGCTGGCTTCGCGCCGGTATTGGGTACCGGTCGCCGGAAGAGGAATTTATGGCCGGTACCTTGCGGGAAGGACCGGGCGAGTTCGAACCGCTCACACCGAGGGAGGTGACGGTGAACAGCCGTTTCAGGCTTTATCCAACGTCACAGCCGTTGTCACCGGATCGTACGGACCCGTTGCCGTCACCGGGGAGGACCGGCGGCGTGTGCCGTCACGGACGGGGGTATATGTAAGGGCCGTGTACGATAGGGTGTAATGAGTGATTCAGATTACGCGAACGACGTGCTAGTATCGGCCGAGTGGGTCGAGGACCACCTCGACGAGTTCGGAAGCGACGACCCTGCCCATCGACTCGTCGAAGTAGACGTTGACACCGAGGCGTACGACGACTCGCACGCGCCGGGTGCGATCGGGTTCGACTGGGAGCGGGACCTGCAGGATCAGACGACCCGCGATATCCTCACGAAGGCCGACTTCGAGGCGCTGCTCGGCGAACACGGCATCACCGAGGATTCGACGGTCGTACTGTACGGCGACAACGCGAACTGGTTCGCCGCCTACACCTACTGGCAGTTCAAATACTACGGTCACGACGACGTGAAGCTGCTCGACGGCGGCCGCGAGTACTGGCTCGAAAACGACTACCCGACGACCGATGAGGTCCCGGATTTCCCCGCAGTCGAGTACAGCGCCTCCGGCCCACGCGAATCGATCCGGGCCTACCGCGAGGACGTCGAAAACGCCATCGAGCGTGACCTCCCGCTCGTCGACGTGCGCTCGCCCGAGGAGTTCAGCGGCGACGTGCTCGCCCCGCCGGGACTCAACGAGACGGCCCAGCGCGGCGGTCACATCCCCGGCGCACAGAACATCTCGTGGGCGGCGGTCACGAACGACGACGGGACGTTCAAAACGGCCGATGAGCTCGCGGAACTCTACGGCGAGTACGGGATCGACGGCGAGGGGACGACAGTCGCGTACTGCCGGATCGGCGAGCGCTCGTCGGTGGCGTGGTTCGCCCTCCACGAGCTGCTCGGCTACGAGGACACGATCAACTACGACGGCTCCTGGACGGAGTGGGGGAATCTGGTCGGTGCGCCGATAGAGAAGGGCGAGGCTGAGTGAGCACCGCGAACGAAGCCTCGAAGTGGAGCGGCGAGCGGTAGCGAGCCGCGGAGCAAGGGCGAGGCTGAGTGACGCGAGAGGCGAGCAACGCGAGGCTCTCGGAACGAGCGAGCGGGGAGCGAAGCGACCCGTGAGCACCGCGAACGAAGCCTCGAAGTGGAGCGGCGAGCGGTAGCGAGCCGCGGAGCAAGGGCGAGGCTGAGTGACGCGAGAGGCGAGCAACGCGAGGCTCTCGGAACGAGCGAGCGGGGAGCGAAGCGACCCGTGAGCACCGCGAACGAAGCCTCGAAGTGGAGCGGCGAGCGGTAACGGCATCCACCCACCGACCGCCGCATACAAGCCGACAGCGGGGAAAGACGACCGTATGAACTCCGAAGCATTCACCGAAACAGTCCGAACGGCGAACGAGACCGCGCTCTCGCGGCTCGGATCGTCGAAGTCGCTGTACGCCGAGACCGGCGGGCAGATGAACGCCGAGGACGTCCTCGAGGCGGCCGCGACGGCCGAACACCACGCCGCCGAAACGTACGAGCGGTGGGCCGATACGGAAACGGGCGAAGTCGCCGAGGCGTTCGCCGAAACGGCGAACGAGGAGCGCGCCCACTACGGGACGGTCGCGGGCGAACTCGGCGATCATGAACCGGGGGCGGTGCCGGCGATCCAGTCGTATCTCCGGGACCTCGACGGGACCGTGGCGCGTCTCGGCGGGTTCGTCGGGCGAACGATCGCCGCCGAAAAGTCCAAGACCCAGATAACCGGGTTCTTCGTCGGCGATGCCGATCCACAGACGGCGGCGCTGTTCCGGGGGATGGGCGACGACCTCGACGCGCAACTCGACCGGGCGAAAACCCTCCTGGAAGCCGAGTGCGGTGACGACGGGGCGTGTTGGCAACAAGCACTAGACGCCGCAAACGGCGCGATCGAGGCGGCGTATGGGGCCTACACGGAATCGCTTGAGTCGATGGGCGTCGATCCGAAACCGGTCTGTTGACCCGGCGACGCTCGAAGCGCCGCCCCGTCGGTCCGGTTTCGGCTCCGGAAACACGGACCCGGATCTCCTCCGCACCGTCGTATCGATATTTATACCGTTCCGCCGAGAGTATCGGGTACGATGCGAGCAGTCACTATCAGCGATCACGGCGGACCCGAGACACTGAACGTCGAGGAGAGAGACCGTCCCGAACCGGACGCCGACGAGGTTCTCATCGAGGTCGGCGCCGCCGGGGTCAACCCCGTCGACACGTACTTCCGTGACGGCTCCTACGAGCCGGTCGGACTGCCGTTCACGCCGGGTGTCGACATCGCCGGCACGGTCGTCGGCGTCGGCGAGGGGGTCGACGCCTTCGAGGCGGGCGATCGCGTGTATGGCACCGGTATCGGGAACGGACAGTACCAGGGCGCCTACGCGGAGTACGCCACCGCCCCGATCGACCGTATCGTCGAACTCCCGGAGAACGCCGGCATGACGCAGGCGGGTGCGGCGGGCGTCGTCGCCTGTACCGCCTGGCGCGCGCTGGTCGATCACGCCGAACTCGACCCCGCCGAGTACTGTCTCGTCCACGGCGGGTCGGGCGGCGTCGGCCACGTCGCCGTCCAGATCGCCTCGGCGGTCCACGCGCGGTGTCTGACGACCGCCGCGCCGAAGTATCACGACGAACTCGCCGCACTCGGGGCCGAGACGGTGCTCGATTACGACGACGAGGACCTGGCTGATGCGGTTCTGGACGCGTCCGACGGCGGCGTCGACGCAATCTTGGATCACCGTCTCGACGACTACCTCCAGTTCGATGCCGACGTCGCCGCCCCGGAGGCGACCGTCGTCGGGATCGGCGAGAACGACCCGGCACCCGCGTTCTCGAACGTCGCCGGCGGGCGGGCCAAAGACGTCACCTACCAACTTATGAGTATGTTCAACACCCCCGATCTCCGGGTTCCGCTCCGCGGGATCGCCCACCTGATGGATGCCGGCGCGGTCGAAATCGAGGTCGCGGAAAGCTACGGGCTCGAGGAGGCGGCGGACGCACAGCGGGACGTCATGTCCGAGAGCTTCTTCGGCAAACTCGTCATCGAACCGTAGCGCCGTCGCTACGGAGGGGTAGGCCCTCACCGGGCGGACGAGCGCGGTTCCGGCGGGGGGCTTTTCCGGACGGGCGGAGCAGCCATCGAGAACGCATATACCGGGGCAGCAAGTATACCCGGTCATGACCGACGGAGATCAAAACACCGGGGGCTGGTTCGACGGGGTCGATCCGGGGAACGTGGCCGGTGCCGCGGCGGCAATACGGGACGGCTCCGCGCCCGAAACCGACGACTGGCCGAGACTCGCCGTCGAATCCGGGTTCGCCGCCGACGAAGCGGGATACTACCGCCGCCTCCGCGAGGCGACCGTGCGTGCAACCCGGGAAGCGGTCCGGGAGGCCGAAACCGCCGACGACAAGCAGCTCATCCACGCGATCAGGGCGATGGACGACTGTGAACGTGTCGCAAACGAGCTCGCCGAGCGCGTCGCCGAGTGGGCTGGGAGCCAACTCGACGACGCCGAGGCGGGCGTCACGTACGCCCGACGGCTGGCCGAGGAGGAGCCCGAGGACCGACGGCTCCGGTCGCTCGCGTGCCGGGTCCGTGATCTCGACGACGAGGTCGAGGAGATCCGCGGCCACATCGAACGGGCCGCAGCCGAGGTCGCGCCGAACCTCACCGCTCTCGCAGGGGCCGTTCTCGCCGCCCGACTCGTCGCGCTCGCCGGCGGGCTGAAAGAGCTCGCACGGAAGCCGGCCGGGACGATACAGGTGCTCGGCGCGGAGGAGGCGCTCTTTGCGCACCTCCGCGGACGCGCGCCATCACCCAAACACGGCGTCATCTTCACCCACGAGGCGGTGAGCGGTACCCATCCCGAAAACCGTGGGTCGGCGGCGCGTGCACTCGCCGGGAAGCTCGCGATCGCGGCCCGGATCGATCACTACTCGGGCGATCTGCGGCCGGCGCTTGAGGCCGAACTGAACGATCGCATCGAGCGCATCCAGGCGCGTGATGTCGAATGAGTCTTCCCGAGGGCGTCGAACGGCGGTCCTTCGGCGGCGACGAACGGCTCGCGACCCGCGGTGAACCGGTGTACGGCGAGGCGACGGACGGCCCCTGGCGCCGGTGGGATCCCCGACGCTCGAAGCTCGGTGCGATGCTCGAACTCGGGATGGAGACCGGCCTGGAGGGCGGCGAAACCGTGCTGTATCTCGGCGCTGCGGCTGGGACGACCGTCAGCCACGTCGCAGATTTCGCCGGCCCGACCTACGCCGTCGAGTTCGCCGCTAGGCCGGCCCGCGAGCTACTCGATGCGGTCGAACCGCGGCCGAACCTCTTTGCCCTCCTGAAGGACGCCCGGAAGCCGGAGACGTACGCCCACGTCGTGGAACCGGTTGATGCGATCGTTCAGGACGTCGCCACCCGCGGACAGGCGAAGGTTGCGCTGACGAACCGGCAGTTCCTTCGGGAGGATGGACGGCTCCTCTTGGCACTCAAGAGCCGAAGCGAGGACGTCGTTCGCGATCCGGAGGCCGTCCGCAAAGAAGTCGTCGAGACGCTCTCGGAAGGGTATGAAGTCGTCGAATCACGGTCGCTGGAGCCGTTCCATGGGGATCATTTCGGTATCGTGGCGACGCCGCGTTGAGGCCATCTCGGCGGGACCGATCGCGGCCGCATCGCCGGACGCGGCTGCAGCCGTACCGTCGTCGTCGGGATCGGCCGCGGTCACATGGTATTTAACGGCGCGCGCTGAATGGACCCACGATGGATCTGGGTTCGCGCGACGCGTTCGACCGGACGGGGACGCTCGGCATCGAGGAGGAGTTCTTCATCGTCGACGCCGACGGCCGCCCGACAGCCGGCATCGACGAACTCGTTTACGAGAACGATCCGCCGGAGATCCTGGAGGGACGGCTCGATCACGAGCTGTTCAAATTCGTCATCGAAACACAGACTCCGACGACGGACTCCCTGGCGGCGGCGCGTGAGGCGCTTATCGACGTCCGGACCGCGCTCATCGAGCACGCGAACCGACACGGGTTCGGAATCGCCGCGGCCGGGCTCCACCCCGCCGCGAAGTGGCGCGAGCTCCCCCACGCGGAGAAGCCCAGATACCGCGCCCAACTCGATCGGATCCAGTACCCTCAACACCGGAACACGACCGCCGGCGTTCACGTCCATGTGGGCGTCAACGACGCGGATAAAGCCGTCTGGATCGCGAACGAACTGCGGTGGTATCTCCCGATCATGCTCGCGTTGTCCGCGAACTCGCCGTATTGGAACGGGTTCGACACCGGCCTGCAGTCGGCGCGGGCGAAGATCTTCGAGGCGCTCCCGAACACCGGTATGCCGACCGCGTTCGAGGATTTCGAGGCGTTCCAGGGGTTCGAGCGGACGATGGTCGAAACCGGCTCGATCAACGACCGCGGCGAGTTGTGGTACGACGTGCGACCCCACTCCGAACACGGGACCGTCGAGGTCCGCACGCCCGACGGGCAGGCGGACCCGGATCGGGTGTTCGCGTTCGTCGAGTACACCGAGGCGCTCGTCGAGGATCTCGCGGCGCGATACGACGACGGGGAGACGGGACACGACCACCGGCGGGAGCTCCTCGACGAGAACAAATGGCGAGCGATCCGTTACGGCCACGAGGCCGAACTGCTCTCCGAGGAGTGGAGCGAAACGATACCGCTCGGCGAGTTGGTCGATCGGGAGCAAAGCCGACTCGGCGTCTCCGGGATCGGCGACATCTACGACGGGGAAAGCGGTGCGGAAAAACAACGTCGACTCCACGGAACGAAGGGTCTCGACGCCGTCTGTGAATCGCTGCGTCTCATCTGATTCGACCGATCCATCACTCGAGGAACAACCCATCGACGAGCGCTGCGACAAGCGTTTCGTGGGCTTCGTCGAGTCCCTCGTAGCCGATCTCCTCGAACGTCTCCTTTGCGACGATAGTGAATGCGAGCATCCTGAAGAGGTCGATAAGCTCGATCGCGTCGTCGATCCGGAACGCGCCGTTTTCCGTCCAACGCTCCGCGTGTGGTTTGAATATCCGGAACTGCTCGTCGTAGTACGCTTCCAGCCCGGAATCGCTCGCCTCGTGGTGCAACGGCTTGATGTCGTCCTCGACGATGAGCCGATAATAAAGCGGGTTCGTCTCCATCTCGTTGAAAAAGTACTCGAGGGCGGCCGCGACTTCGGATTTCAACCCCGGCTCCGCGGCGAGGATCTCTTCGAGCTCCGCGGCGATGCGGGCCTGTTCCCGCGAGAGGACCTCCAGGTACAGCGCCTCCTTGGAATCGAAGAACTGATAGAACGTACTGGTCGCGATGTCGACTGCGTCCGTCAGATCGCTGATTCTGGTTCGGTCGTGTCCGAACCGCGAAAACTGTTCGCGTCCGGCGGTTATCAGCCCGTCCCGGATCCGATCGCGTTCGCTGTCGGTGAAGCCCTTCATCGGTGGGCTCTCCGGCCAGCCCGGAGACGGCCGCCGGGATGCTCGGCGACAACGTAAACACGCCGCGGATCCGTCGCGCGCATACAGAACGGGGGAACGGAAAACGCATGAATTTTTGGTTTCGTGACGACCGCGGTCGGTGTCGCGTCTCCGGTGTAAAGTACCTCGGGGGCAAGCCCTTCGAGAATCGAAAACTCTGATTGGCTCACGAGACGCGCGCGTCTCGTGAACGCCGAATACGCCTACCCCCGTTTCGAGGGCCGACGTGTAGCGCACGAACCCGGTACTCACCACGCGGGTGAGGAAGTCGTCTTTGGGGTAGCGTCGGACGGCCCGACGTGGTTCGGGAGACCTCCGGTCTCCCGCCATCGCGAAACGGCTTCGCCGTTTTGAACGACCCGATCAAGTAATCTTCGCGCTTCAGCCCGGGGAGGACCTCAAGCCCTGTCGGCCCTCCGTCCGTCGAGACGCCCGCGGTAGCTGGCAGACACCGGCCGCTCGGTCTCCGTGACGAGCGGTGAGTCCGAACCAGCGTTCATATGGGTACCGGAACATTTCAGCGTATGAGTGTACCCGGAAAACCGCGCCGGACGGGGGTTCCCGTCGGCTCGGCCCCCGTTGTCGCGTCCGGATCGACCGAGGCGGAAACGTCGGTGATCGAGGCGATATGAGCCCCACGACAGCCGCCGGACGGGGACGGAAAACGGGAGTCAGCGCCGTCGTCGTCGATGACTCACAGTTCATGCGCACGGTCATCGGCGACGTGCTCGAGGAGGCCGGTATCGACGTCCTCGCGACGGCCTCCGACGGCGGTGACGGCGTCGAGGCCGTCCTCGAAACCGAACCCGACGTCGTCACGATGGACCTCAAGATGCCCGGCGTCGACGGGATCGAAGCAGTCGAACGGATCATGGCGGAACGGCCGACGCCGGTGTTGGTGCTTTCGGCCCACGCCGCCGACGGCGCCGAGTTGACATTCGAGGCGATGGAGAAGGGGGCGGTCGGTTTCTTCGAAAAACCGAGCGGCGAGGTGTCGGTCGGACTCAAACAACAGCGGGAGGCGCTTGTCTCGAAGGTCCGTTCGGTTGCTGGCGCGGACATATCGGCGACCGAGGCGGCGGCCGAGCGCGCGGCGACCGGATCGACGGACGACACCCGGGGAAACGGACCGACGGCCGGATCGGCGACACACCCGGATCGGCCGACGCTTGTGATCGGCTCCTCGACCGGCGGGCCAACGGTGGTCGAGGGCGTCCTCGAAGCCCTTCCGATCGAGGCCGACTACCGGGTGTTGATCGTCCAGCACATGCCGGACGGCTTCACCGAGCGCTTCGCCGGGCGGCTCGACGACGCGAGCGACTACGCGGTCCGGGAGGCCGCCGATGGCGACCGGATCGGCGGCGGTGAGGCCCTCGTCGCGAAGGGCGGGAAACACCTTCAGGTGTCCGGCTACGGCGGCGGCCGGATCCGGGTTTCGCTCGTCGACGACGAGCCGGTCAACAACGTCCGGCCGGCGGTCGACGTGACGCTTCGAAGCGCTGCCGAGCGGATCGACGATCCGCTGACGGTCGCCATACTCACCGGTATGGGAGCAGACGGGGCCGACGGCGTGCGGGCGGCAAGCGCCGCTGGGGGACGCGTTATCGCACAGGACGAGGAGACGTCGGCGGTGTTCGGGATGCCGCAGCGAGCCATCGAAACCGGCGTTGTCGACGACGTTCGTCCGCGAGACGAGCTGGTCGCCGGGATCTTGGACGCCACGACGGAGGACGCAAAATGAATGCTGACGTGACCGCGGGAGGAATCACGATGGACCTGGACGTTACGGCGGAGGAATCACGATGAACGACGATCACACACACGCGTTCGTCTCCGAGTGTCGGGAGAGCATCACGGATCTGAACAACGCGCTCCTCACGCTCGAGGACGATCCCGGCAACGACGAGGCGATCGAATCGGTGTTCAGGACCGCACACACGCTGAAAGGCAACTTCGGCGCGATGGGGTTTTCGAACGCGAGCGAACTCGCACACGTACTCGAGGACCTCCTCGATGAGATCCGGGACGGCGAGATCGAGGTGACGCCGGAGATAATGGACGCCGCCTTCGAGGGCGTCGACCGGATCGAAACGATCGTCAACGAGATCGACAGCGAGGGTGACTCACGGACGAACCCCGACGAGACGACGGCCCGCCTCCGGACGGCGATCGAGGACGGTGTCGACGCGGCCGCCGGCTCGTCGCCGTCAGCCGGATCGGACGGGGAGGCTGCGGAACAAGACAGCGAGTCCGGGAAATCGGGCGATGGAACCGAAAGCGTGGATTTCGCACACGCCGAGGCGCCGCCGGAGACAGATGGGGCTGAAACGGTCGTTCACGGGCTGGTTTCCGTCGACGCCGACGGAATGCTCGGCGTCGACGCGATGTTGATCCTCGAACCGCTTTCGGACGCCTTCGAGGGGCTCACAACGGCTCCGGACCGAAACGCAGTCGAGGAGGGCGAGTACGACGGCACCTTCGACGTGTTCGTTCCGGACGCGACCCCGGAGTCGCTCGCCGAGGTGCTCGACGGGATCGGTGCCGTCGAGGAAAGCGAGGTCACCCGGATCGACGGTGGCGAGACGGATCCGGACGCCGACGACGCGGTAGCCGGCGAGAACCCGGACGGAGCCTCCGGGGACGACAGCGCCGACGAGGACGGATCGGGAAGCACTTCGACCCCGGACTCGGTCGGCGGAAGCGAGATATCGTCCGTCCGCGTCGATGTCGACCGTCTGGACGAGCTCCACAGCCTCGTCGAACAGCTCGTGACGGGTCGGATCACGATCCGGCGGGCGATCGACGACGGCGACATCGAGACGGCGTCGACGAGCCTCAACGACTTCGATAAAGTGACCTCGCGGCTCCAAAACACCGTGATGGATATGCGGCTCATTCCGCTTCGGCGGGTGGTGAGCAACCTGCCGCGGGTCGTCAGGGACGTCGCCCGAAGCCAGGGTAAGGAGCTCTCCTTCGAGATGCACGGCCAAGACATCGAACTCGACCGCTCGATCCTGACCGAGATCGAGGATCCGCTCATCCACATCCTCCGGAACGCGGTCGATCACGGCGTCGAACCGCCCGAGGAACGGGAGGCGGCGGGCAAACCGCGTGAGGGAACGATCGAGCTCGACGCCGCCAGACAGCGCGATCACGTCACCATCACCGTCTCGGACGACGGCGGGGGGATCGATCCGGACGCGATGCGTGAGAAGGCGGTCGATGAGGGCGTTATCCCGCCGGAGGAGGCAGAATCGATGAGCGACGACGAGGCGTACGACCTCGTTTTCCACCCCGGCTTTTCGACCGCGGGTGAGGTGACCGACGTGAGCGGCCGCGGCGTCGGGATGGACGTCGTCCACAGTACGGTCGAGCAACTCGACGGCACGGTCAACGTCGACAGCACGCCAGGGGAGGGAACGACAGTCGAACTCCGCTTGCCGGTCTCCGTCGCGATCGTCAACGTGTTGTTCGTCGAAGTCGGGAGCCAAGAGTACGGCATCCCGATCAAGAACATCGACGAGCTGACCCACGCCAACAGCACGGAGACGGTCAACGGCACCGAAGTCGTCAGACACGACGACGAGGTGTATCCGGTGATCCGGCTCGAGGAGGCACTCGAGATAGACGATGGGGCATTACGTGGCGACGCCGACGGCGGAGAAGGGCCGGAAACACCGTCCGCTGGCGGTTCGGCGGTCGCGACGGACGGCGGCGATTCCGGGGCAGGTGTCGGCGGCTCCGAAACGGCGCCGACCGCCGATGCGACACCCGCCGCCGACGGGATGTTGGTTCGGATCCGCGAGTCAGTTCGACCGGTCGCGCTCCGGTGTGACTCCTTCAGCGACCAGGAGGAGGTCGTCGTCAAACCGCTTGAGGGCTCGCTCAGCGGGATTCCGGGGCTCAGCGGCACCGCGATCCTCGGCGACGGCAACATCGTTCCGATCCTCGACGTGGTGAGTCTCGAACGATGAGCCGAACGGGAACCGATCCGGGGCTGTCGGGTGTGATCGGCTACATCGCCGACAACATGGCCTTCGAGCCGGACTCCTACAACGAGTCGTATCTCGACCGACGGATATCGGCGCGGATGCGTCGGGCGGACTGTGCGGCCTACGGCGAGTATCTGGAGCTGTTGTCGAGTGAGGCGGCCGAACGGGCCGCGCTTTTGGACGCGTTGAGCGTAAACGTGACGAGCTTCTTCCGCAACCCCACGGTGTGGGAGCGGCTCCGTGACGTGCTCGCTGAACTGACAGCGTCGGGCGGGACCGTCAACTGCTGGAGCGCCGCCTGTGCCGACGGCCGGGAGCCGTACTCGATCGCGATGCTCGCCCGTGACGACCCGGATATCCGCGATCGATCGGTGAGCGTGACGGCGACGGATATCGACGCCGAAACGCTCACCGAGGCGCGAAAAGGCGTTTACGAGTCGACGCGGACGACCGATATCGGGGAGCAACTCGAACCCCTCTCCGATCCCGAGGCTCACGTGGATATCGACGACGGCGGCGGCCGGTTCTCCGTCCGCAATCGGGTACAACGGATGGTGTCCTTCGAGCAACACGACCTGATAAGCGGGCCACCGAAGAACGGGTACGATCTCGTGCTCTGCCGGAACCTGTTGATCTACATCGACAGCGAGTACAAGACGCCGATCTTCGAGACGCTCACCGGCGCACTCGACGACGGCGGGTTCTTGACCATCGGGAAATCCGAGACGCTCCCCCGATCGTTCAGGGAGAAGTACACCCCCTACGACAGGAGCCAACACATCTACCGGAGGGATTGAGATGTCGCTGTATCAGCTGGAACGGGAACGGGACGTCGCGGAGCTGGTCGAGACGCTCCAGCGGAGCGATGACCCGGCGATCCGCCGTCGGGCGGCGGAGGTGATCGGCGGCCTCTTCGAGAACGAAGACGTCGATGACAGCGAGCTCCGGATAGCGGACGAGTCCACGGACGAGCTCGGGCTCGGCCTGCCGGACGGCAAGGGGAGCGACCGCGAGACTGTCATCGACGTGCTCGTCCGGACGGTCAAAGACGACGACAGCCAGGACGTTCGCGCGGCGGCGATAGATGCGCTCGATCAGCACAGCCAACAGTCCCTCGAACGGGTCATCGACGAGCTCTCCGAGGAGGATCTCCGCTCCGCCGCGGACTGGGTGGCCGCGAAAGCGTTCGCGAGGGTGCTCGACGACGACCAACCCGAGCTACGGATGGCAGCCGCGACCGGGCTTGGGCGTGTTGGCGATCCGAGCGTCACCGCGGCGCTTGTAAAGCGGCTCTCGGACCCCGACTCGCGTGTCCGTGAACGGTCGGCGGTCGCCTGCGGTCGGATCGGCGACCCACGCGCCGTCGGGGAGCTGCGATCCCGGCTGGGCGGCGATCCGAACATCGACGTTCGGGCGGCAGCCGCGGAGGCCCTCGGCGAGATCGGGACCGAAAGCGCGCTCTCGGTGCTTTCGGCCGCCGCCGCCGACGACAGCGAGTCGGTCCGGCGCGTGATAGCCGACGCCCTCGGGAAGTTCGGGAGCGTCGAGCCCGTCGACGTGCTCGTCGGCTACCTCGAGGACGACAGCGAGACCGTCCGCCGGACGGCGATCTTCTCCGTGGTCGAGATCCTCTCGAACGCGCCGGCCCAAAAGAGCCACGACGTCCGACAGACGGCCGCCGATCGGCTCGGCTCGGCGACGGCCGACGAGGTTATCCCGCCGCTTGCTGAGATCCTCTCGGAGAGCTCCGGTGCGCCACAGCGGCGCAACGCCGCGTGGCTTCTGGGTCGCGTCGCGGGGACGGAGTACGGATCGACAGCCCGGGAGGCGCTTCTCGATGCGCTCGGCGACGACGACGGGATGACCGCCCAGTTCGCGGCGACGAGTCTCGCCGAGCTCGAGGGGCCGGAGCTGGAGTCCGATCTGCTCGAACTCGTCCGCGACGGGGAAGCCGACAGCGAGGCTCGGTCGAAGGCGCTTTTCGTACTCGGAAAGATCGGAGGCGACGCGGCGAGAACGGAACTCGGCGAATTCGTCGACCGGACCGACGACGACGGGCTCCGCGAGGGCGCGTTCTCGGCGCTATCGAAACTCGGCGGGATCGGCGGAGGTGACGGACCGTGAGCGAATCGGAGCGAAAGCTCATGGACACGACCGGCCGTTTCACGCAGGTTATAAAAGGCGGACGGAAACTCAGCGACATCGGGTGGACCGACGGACGGATCCTGTTGTCGAACCGCCGGATAGTGCTCGCGGGAACGGACGGGAAACGGACGATCCAACTCTCGAAGGTAGACACGGTTGAGGGCCGCTACGATGTCAACCAGGCGGTCGCACAGGTGACCGATTACGTGAGCGTCCGGACCGGACGGGACGTGTTTTTGATCTCCACCGGCGAGTCCGAGGACTTCGAGCGGACGTTACACAAGACGATCGTCGACGGAAACATCGTCCTGATCAAGCATCCGGCGATCGAGGGCGGCGTCGTTCAGGACGTCGGCTGGAACAAAGCCCGCGTGAAACTCGACGCGGAGGCGGTCAACCTCGCGGTCGAAGACGGCTCGTTCGTCCAGATCGAGATCGACGACGTCGGGACCGTCGACCGCGACGAGCGGGCGGTCAGATCCGCCGAACGGCCGGTACTCGAGGCTGAACACACCGAATCGGGGACCAGCGTCGAAACGTACATCTCCGGCAACGAGAAACACTGCTCGGTGCTTGAGTCGGTGTTGCAACGCGGTGCCGAACGCAACGCCTCCTCGATCGATCTCGGCAAGGAGGAAAAGGAGGTGTTGATGGCGCTTTATTCGGGCGTTTCATCCTTCGAAGTCCCCGAATTCCTCGATATGGACCCCGACGACGTCGAGGAGATCTACGAGCAACTCGTCGAGTTGGACGTGCTACAGGAGGTCCGGATCAGACGGGAAGTGGCGTTGAAACCCCGTGGCCGGAACATCGCAAGCGAGTCGATGAACAGCCAGTAGCGAGCCGCGACGATGAAAAAGCGAAGCCCAACGGCCGACGGACCGACCCGCCGCAACGGAGGGGAGGAAGGGAAACGCTCTTGGGTCGGTCTGCCGCACACTACGGTATGAGCAACGGGGACGACGAGCCTGCCGACGGCGACCAGCCGGCGGCCGAAAGCGACGCCGGAGCCGCGGAGACGGCCGATGTCGAGGCGTTCGAATCGCGGCTCGAAGCACTCGAGGAGGCGCTCGAGGCCGCCGAGACGGAAGCCGACCTCGACGCAGTCGAGGCCGACGCCGACGGGATCGAGTCGGATCTCGAAGCGGCCGAGTTCCGGGTTCCGGACCCCGAGGACGAGGAGGACCCCGAGGATCCGGCGGCGGAACTCGGGGATCGACTCGGCGACGCACGGGAGTCGATCGAAGACAAGCGCGGTCCATACGGCGAGGACGTAAAAAGTGAGGTTGACGACGCCGCGGGGACGATCCGGGACACGCGTTGGACTCGGGACGGGACACCGGCCGTAGCCGAGGCCGTCGAGTCGTTTCTCGAAACTGCCGGCGAGGCGCTCGGCGAGGCGTTCACCGCCGAAGACGCCAAATCGGGCGGGGAAACGGACACCGACGCGCTCGCCGAGGCCGTCGAATCGGTCGGCACTACCGCCGCCGATGGCCGCCTCGACGCCGACGAGGACGCCGAAACGATCGCGGCGCTTCTCGATGCGGTCGGGGACCTCGAATCGGGGCTGGCGGACGCCGAGGAGTGGAGCGACCTCGAAATCTCCGAGCAGCTCACCCGGGAGGGGTTTTACGACCGGCTCACCTCGGAAAACCGCAAGGATTTCCCGCCGGAGCTCGGCGTCGTTCGGATCGCCGAAGCGGAGAACGATCCCGACCGGATCCTGATGGCCATGGACGCCCTCGATTCGGATTTCATGGAGGAAAACTGTCTCGACGCGCTCCGGCGGCTCGGCCCCGAAGAGGCCTACGAACCGGTCTCCGCGCTCGCGAAACGGCGCGACGTGCCCGCGATCGAGGTGCTCGGGAAGATCGGCGACGAACGGGCGGTGGACATGCTCGTCGATTTCGTCGATAGCGGCAACCCGCCGTTGCAAAAGGCAACGCTCCGGGCGCTCGGCGAAATCGGCAGCGAGGAGGCGAGCCAGCCGATCGCGAACGTGTTGGTCGATCCCGACCCGGCCGTCAGATCCGCCGCCGCCCGCGCGCTCGGACTCGTCGGCGACACGCGGGCGATCGAACCGCTGTCGGATCGACTCGCCGACGCGGAGGAGGCGGATCGGGTCCGCGCCTCGGCCGCTTGGGCGCTCGTCCGGATCGGGACGGAACGTGCACTCGAGGCCGTTGCAGCCCACGACGACGACCGCGTCTACGCCGTCCAGCGCGAGGCAAAAAAGGCAGCGAACGCGACGGCCTGAACGGAACTCCGGGCGTACGTGGGGAGTATAATCATAAATAACGTGGGAAACAGCCCTCAGCAGCCGGGTTTCGATCGAGACATCCTTTGGACGGATATTGCCATTTATGTACACGCCGTCGAAACGGGGAGCCATGCGACTCCATCGGCGTGACATACAGCGAGACATCCGGGAGTTGGGGGCGATGCTCGGCGATACGATCGAGGCCCAGGAATCACGGGGTGCCTTCGAAGCCGTCGAGACCCTCCGCAAACGATCCATAGACCGCCGCAACGACAGGGGGGATATCGGATCGATCCGCGACGAACTCGACACGCTCGATGTCGACCACGAACTCGTCAGCGCCCGGGCGTTCACCGCGTACTTCGAGTTGATCAACCTCGCGGAGGAACGAGAACGGGTCCGCGCGCTCAGAGAGCAGACGCAGGCGGGGATTCCCGACGACGGCCTCGAGGAGGCGGTCGATGAACTCGCCGGAAGCGGAGCCGACACGATCGAATCGATCCTCGACGATATCTACATCCAGCCGACGTTTACCGCCCATCCGACAGAGGCTCGACGGAAGACGGTGAAAGCCAAACTCCGGTCGGTGGCCGGATCGCTCGGCACCCTCGACGAGCGGCTGTTGACCGACAAGGAGTCCGGCCGGATCGAACGCGACCTCCGCGCCGAAGTGACGAGTCTCTGGCAGACGCCACAGATACGACAGCGCCGGCCGGAGCCGACCGACGAGGCCCTAAACGTCCAGTGGTACCTCGAAAACACGCTGTTCGATGTCGTCGGCGAGGTGTACGAGGAGCTCGAAGCGGCCCTCGAGGAACGGTCGGATTTCGGGGCGGACCGTCCAGTCCCGGAGGTTTTCGAATTCCGATCGTGGGCAGGCAGCGACCGTGACGGCAATCCCTACGTGACGCCCGAAGTCACGACGGAGACGCTTTCGCGGCAGCGACGCGTCATCCTCGAAAAGTACCGCGACGAACTCAAGCGCCTTTCGGGCGTGTTGAGCCAAGACTCCGACCACATAGAGATCGGCACGGAGGTCGACGACCGCCTTTCACACCACGAAGAGGCGCTTCCGTCCGTCTTCGCCGAGGCCGAAACGCGTTATCCCGACGAACCGTACCGGCAGCTGTTGCGGCTGATGCGTGAGCGACTGGACCGCGTCGGGACGGTCCGCCCGGGCGAGTATGCCGACCCCAACGCGCTCGTCGCCGATCTGGACGCCATCGGAGCGGATCTCCGGGCGAACGGTGCCGGAAACATCGCCGATGTCAACGTCGACCCGCTCCGCAGGCGGGCGGAGACGTTCGGCTTTACGCTTGCGAGTCTCGACCTCAGGGATCATCAGGAAAACCACACCAAAGCGATCGAGGACGTGCTCGCGAGGGAAGGGATCGACTACGCGGGGATGGACGAAGACGAACGCGTCGAGTTCCTGACCGACGCGATCGGTGAGTCTGAACCGGTTATCGAGTTCGAGGGACTCGGCGAACTCGACGACGTTACGGAGCGAGTCCTGACCCGGTTCGATCGGCTCGCCGACTGGCAACGCGAGTACGGAACGGACGCGATAGACACCTACTGCATCTCGATGTGTGAGGAACCGAGCCACGTGCTCGAGGTGCTGTTTTTATCGGACCAGGTCGACGTCGTCGATCTGCCGGGACATTGTGGCCTCGACATCGTGCCGCTTTTAGAAACCGAGTACGCCCTGTCGGGGGCCCGCCGTATTATCGGAACGCTGTTTGAGAACGACGCTTACAGCGCGGCCCTCGAGGCCCGCGGACGGACACAGGAAGTCATGCTCGGCTACTCGGATTCCTGTAAGGAGAACGGTTTCTTCGCCGCCCAGTGGTCGCTGCAGACGAATCAAAAGCGGCTCGCGAACATCTGCTCTGATTACGACGTCGAGTTGCGCCTCTTTCACGGTCGCGGCGGATCGATCTCCCGTGGCGGCGGCCCGATGAACGACGCGCTGTTGGCGCTGCCGAACGAGACTGTCACCGGCGAGGTGAAGTTCACCGAACAGGGCGAGGCGATCGCCGAGAAATACGCCAACCCATCGATCGCCGAACGGGAACTCGAACAGATGCTCAACGCACAGCTCCGTGCCCGGAAAGGGGCGATGGAGCAACCGACGGAGCCGGTCGAAAGCGAGTGGATCGAGGCGATGGAGACCGGCTCGTCGGCCGCCAGAGACGCCTATCAGGAGCTTCTGGAGACGGACGGTTTCGTCTCGTTTTTCGAGCAGGCAACGCCGATCACGGTCATCGAGGATCTCAATCTCGGCTCGCGGCCCGCCTCCAGAAGCGACGAGCGGACGGTCGAGGACCTGCGGGCGATCCCGTGGGTGTTCGCGTGGACCCAGGCCCGCTGTATCGTCCCCGGCTGGTACTCGCTTGCGACCGGTCTCGACGCCTATCTCGACGACGGGGGCGACATGGAGACCCTCGAGGAGATGTACGAATCGTGGCCGTTTTTCCGGACGATGCTGGACAACGCCGCGATGGCGCTTGCGAAAACCGACATGACGGTCGCGACGGAGTATGCGTCCCTCGCCGAGGCCGACCTCGAGGAGCGGATCTTCTCGGAGATCGAAACCGAGTACGAACGGGCCGTCGAGTTGGTCAGCGAGATCACCGAAGGCGAGTCGCTCCCGCTGTCCGGTTGGTTCCGGGAGAGCCTCCGCCGCCGCAACCCCTACGTCGACCCGTTGAATCTGTTGCAGCTTCGGCTGTTGGCCCGATCCGACCGCTCGGAGCCAGAGGAGCGGGCGCTCCGGATGACGGTCAAAGGGATCGCGGCCGGCATGAAAAACACCGGGTGATCGGCCGAGCCATTCGGCTGGGGATGCTGTTCGCCCGCGTCCACCCGCTCGCCAAACCTTTATATACCAAACCGGGACCACACCCCGTGTGCCCGGACGACCCGTCGCCATCCTGATCGCTCTCGTCGTGACAGCCGCCGCGTTGGCCACCGGTCTCGGGGCCGTCGGCGTCGGCGCCTCGGAGACGGCCGATCCACAGCCGGCGAACGCGACGATCGTCGCCGCGTATCCGAACCCGATCGCCCACGGTGATCCGGGCGAGTTCGTCGCCGTCGAGTTCGACGGGCCGACCGACACCACCGGGTGGACGATTACCGACGGCACGGCGACGGCCAGGCTCCCGAACCGGACGTTCGAAGGCACCGTCGCGTTCTCGCCGGAGCCCGACGACGCCAGAGCCGACACCGAGTACCGGGTCGAACCGCTCTCCGGGCGGTTGCTGTTGGCGGACGACGGCGATCGACTGTCGCTCGTGGCCGGCAACGAAACCGTCTCGACCGCTCGGTATCGGAACGCCCCCGAATCCGAGATCCGCGAGTTCGAATCCGGCGAGTGGCGGCCGGTTGGAGCGACGGCTCACGAGCCGGTTCGAACTGACGGTGGGGTGGCAACCGCGTTCGTCCTCCCCGACGCTCCACGGGCGACCCTCGAGGCGTTCGAGTCGGCCGAGGAACGTATTCTCCTGGCTGGATACACGTTTTCCTCGCCGCCCATCGCCGACGCGCTGCTGGAGGCAGCCGACGACGGTGTTTCGGTCCGAGTCCTCCTCGACGGTCGGCCGGTCGGCGGCCTCGGGGACGCCCAGGCGAGACAGCTCGATCGACTCGCGGCGGGTGGTGTCGATGTCCGGCTTCTCGCGGGGGCGGACGCCCGCTATCGGCACCACCACCCCAAATACGCTGTCCTCGACGACCGGGCACTCGTCTCGACGGAGAACTTCAAGCCTGCCGGCACCGGTGGGATGTCGAGCCGTGGGTGGAGTGTCGTACTGGAAAACGACAGGGCAGCCGGCGCGTTGGCATCGGTTCACGACGCCGATTGGGGGTGGCGGGCGGCCACACCGTGGGACGAATACAGGGACGGACGCGACTTCGTCGACGCCGATCCGGCCCTCGGGTCGTTCGAACCACGACACGAACCGGAGCGCGTTACGGTCGAGTCGACGAGGGTGCTCGTCGCCCCCGACAACGCGGCAGCGGAGCTGGTCTCGGTGATCGAGTCGGCCGAGGAACGGCTGCTCGTCCAGCAGGTACGGATCGATAGCCGCGAGAACGCGCTCCTCCGGGCCGCGCTTCGGGCCGCCGACCGGGGCGTTCGGGTTCGGATACACCTCGCCGGGAGCTGGTACGTCGAGGACGACAACGCCGAACTGGCCGCATGGCTGAACCGACGCTCGGAGACCGAGGATTGGGATCTCGAGGCCCGTGTCGACGAGCCGGACGGATACGGAAAGATCCACACCAAAGGCGTCGTCGCCGACGACACCGCCCTCGTCGGGAGTCTCAACTGGGTCCGCTCAGCGAAATCCGACAACCGTGAGGTGGTTGTCGCGTTGGAGGGCTCCGAGGCTGCCGACTACTACGCCTCGGTGTTCGAGTCCGACTGGCGGGAGGGCGGACAGCGCGCCGTCCCGGCCGGGCTGCTCGCGGCGGCAGCCGCCGCCGTCGGTGGCGGATTGGTGTTGCTACGGAAGGTCGAGTTCGTCGGCCGCGACGGGACGGTTACCGACTGGAAGTGGTGAGCTACCGGTCGTCGTCGCGAAGCAGCGTGCTCCTGAGTGCCGCGTCGAGTTCCGCCGCCGCCATCTTCTCGACGAGCGCATCGATGACGCGTTCACGCGCGCCGGGGACGAACTTGATCGAGCCGACGACGAGGTGACCGCCGCCGGAAACGCCCGCGCCGGGGAGTTCCGCCTGCAGCTCCGTCACCATGTTCGGGATGTCGAGACGGACGCCGTCGGAGCGGAGAACGGCGAAGTCCGGCCCGTATCCGATCGTAATGACCGGATCGCCGGTTTCGGTCACCTTCCGATCGTGGAGCTCACCGGTCGTCTTCCCCGGGGCGGGATAGGTAAACCGGCGCGCGTGGTTCTCCACGTCGAGTCGATAGAGGTGGGCGTCGTTGTCGAGGCGTTCGTGTTCAACGTGGGGTTCGGCGTCCGCGAGCTGTCGATCGACGTCGCGGTGGGCCCGCGAGGAGAGGAACTGGACGAGATCGCGGTGGCGTTCGGGATCGTCGCAGTCGAGATCTAAGGCGTCGCTGATGAGGTTCGGCCCGGAGCTGTACCGGAGCCAGTGGGCGGCGTAATCGAGCGCCTCGACGATGTCCTGTAGCTCGGCTTCGCTGTAGCCAGCCGACTCGGCGAGATCGAGATACCGCGCCATCGCGTCGGCTTTCGACCGGTCCGCGAGTCCGGCGACGGCGGGGACGTGCTTGAGGTCGTCGGTTATCGAGGGATCGATCATCCGCGCCAACTCGACGCACATCATCCCGGTCGTGATCCGGTAGTCCTCGCCGTGGAGGTAGGGGTTGACGTGTTCTTCCAAGAGCGGGCCGACCGCGTCCGGATCGGGGTGGTGGTGGTCGACGGCCAGGATCGGAATGTCGTATTGGGCGAGCGCCCGGTAGGCCGGCGTGTCCTCCTCAGTCGAGCCGTTATCGACCATGAACAAAAGCGGAAGCCGCTGACCGTGTCGGACCTCGTCCTCGAGGGCGAAATTGAGATCGCGGGTTACGTCCTCCATCTCGTAGTACGGGGCCTTCGAGGGGAGCCGTTTGAACAGGTGTCGCGGCGCATCGGGGTCGGCGTGGACGTCGGCGATGAAGTTCTCGACCGCCAACTGCACCGGCAATGCGGCGCACATACCGTCGCCGTCGGCGTGGTGTCGGACCCTGATGGGCCGTCCCTCGAGGACCGCCATTCGGAGCCGACGGGCGACAGCGGCGAGATCCTCACGGAGGGCGTCGAACGCGGGCCACTCGATGAGCGGCTCCGGGAGGGCTGGGGTAGCGGCCGTCTCGAGTGTCTCATCGATACGTTCTCTGACGGCGACGCGCTCGGAGCCTTCGAGGACAGCGAGTTCCTCGACTTCGAGTTGTGGCGCGTCGTCGTGGGATTCGACGGCACCGCTGAGGCGAACCGTCTCGTCGAGTTCGATATCCGGATAGGCGCGGACGCCGGCCTCCTCGAAAGCGGCGCAGGGAACGATTCCCGTCCCATCGCGGACCGAAAACACCGTCGGACCCGACGTCTGTTTGATCTGGACGACGTCCCCCTCGATGTACACCTGATCGCCGGTCCGGTCGCCAAGCGCACCGATGTCGACGCGTTCGCCGTGTGAGACGCTCGTCCGATCGACGACGCCGGGATCGGCGGCGACCTCCTCGAAACCGAGATCGCCGTTTTCGCGGATCTCGACCAACTCGACGACCATCTCCTCGCCAGCCTCGTAGGTGTTCTGTAGTTTCGATTCGTGGACGAGACCGGAGACGTGCTCCGAGAGGTCGACGAAGACGCCGTACTCGACAACACCGTTTACCGTCGCCACATAGCGGGCTCCTTCTTCGATATCGTCGGCAGTACAGCCGGATTCGAGAGCCTTCACGGCCCCTTCGCCGGGGTCGTTACCGACAGCGGATGAAGTCATTAATAAAATGTGGGTTCTTGTGAGTTTTAAGCGTGTTGTATCCGGTTTCGGTCCCGGTGGGGAGTGTCCGACCCCAACCGGGCCGGGGAACCCGGAACGCTTAGTTGTCGGGCGGCCCGATGGCTTCGTATGGGTCTGCTCGGGTCGCTGTGGAAACCGGCGCTGTTCAGATCGAGCGAGGTCATCGGGATCGCCGACGACGCGCTTCAACTCGCCATCCAGGCGTCGGAAGACTCCCACCCGAACGAGTATATGGGACAACTCCGCGGACAGGACGCACGGAAACTCGGCCTCGACCGCGACGGCACAGTCATCACCGACGTGTTGCTCGCCCCCGGGACAAAGACGAACCCGACGAGCGCGGAGTTCAAGCCCACGTACATGCCGAACGACCTCAAAAGCGTCGGCTCGGTCCACTCCCACCCGAACGGGGTGTTGCGTCCGAGCGACGCCGACCTGGCGACGTTCACGAAAGGACGGATACACATCATCGTCGGCGCACCCTATCGGCGGGGCGATTGGCGCGCGTTCGATCGTGACGGCCAGCCGACCGATTTGGAGGTCCTAAACGTCGACGTTCCGGACGAGCAGTTCTTCGATTTCACACAGGCCGATATCGACCGGGAACTCAGATGAGACGGGTCGTCGCACAGGGAACGTTCGATATCCTCCATCCAGGTCATCTCCATTATCTATCGGAGGCGAAATCCCACGGCGACCGCCTCGACGTCATCGTCGCCCGCTCCGAGAACGTCACCCACAAGCCGAAACCCGTCGTCCCGGACCGACAGCGGTGTGAGATGGTCGCCGCGCTCGATCCGGTCGATGACGCCCGGCTCGGCCACACGGAGGATTTTTTCGTCCCCATCCACGAGATCGATCCGGACGTCATCGTGCTCGGTCACGACCAACACCACGACGAGGAAACGCTGGCCGGACTGTTGGCCGAGAACGACATCGACTGTGCGGTCGTCCGCGCCTCCGCCCGCGACGCGGCGTCGGATGGAGTCCGTCCCGACGACGAACTCCTTTCGACCGGAGGGATCATCGATCGTGTCTGTGAACACCGCTGCTAGTCGGGGGCCGGTCCGCAAACGTTACCGCTAGTCGAGAACCGCATCGTAGACGGCTTCGAGGTCGTCTATCGACCGATCCACGCACAGCTCCCGGCGGCGCTTTTCGAGCCGGGTCGGAAGACGGTCCGCCCTCCCGAGCAGCCGATCGATCGCGTTCCGGAACGCCCCGACGTCGCCCGGCGGAAAGTGCGTGCCCGTTTCTCCCTCCGTCACGGTCTCCGGCAGCGCGCCACCGGCGGCGGCTGCGACCGGGGTTCCGCAGGCGATCGCCTCCAGGGCGACGATACCCTGTGTCTCGACCGGACTCGGGAACGCGAACACGTCGAGTGCGGTGTAAAACGCCGGGAGCTCCGAGCGGTCGATGAAGCCGAGAAACGAGACGTCCTCCCGTGACGCCGCGAGCCGTTCGAGCTCCGGACGGGCCGGGCCGTCGCCGGCGAGGACGACCGACGCATCCGTTCCAGCCGTCGCCTCGAGTAACTCCTCGAGGCGTTTCTCGTGACCGTGCCGCCCGGTATAACCGACGAGCTGTCCGTCGGTGAGTCCGTGTTCGTGTCTGAACGTCTCAACAGCCGTCTCCTCGACGGGGCGAAAACGCTCCGTATCGACGCCGTTCGAGACGACGTACACCGGTGGATCGATGTCCTCGACCGCCTCGGCGGCCGTCTCGGAGGGGACGACCACCGCGTCGGCGCCGTCGAAGAACCACTCCTCGTAGCTATCGGCGATGCGGCGGATGGGTGCCGAAAGCGTTTCGCTGACGTATTCGGCGTACTCGCTTGTCGGCGTGTGGTAGGACGCGACGAGCGGTACGTCGAGATCGCCCGCGAGACGGCGAGCGGCCAGCCCGAGGGTAAACGGCGTGTGCGTGTGGATCACGTCCGGGCGGGGTGACCGAACGCCGTCGGGGATCGTCGGAACGGCGAACCGGAAGCCATCGTAAAACGGGAACGGGGTGCTCGGAACGGGGTACTCCCCCTCGTCGGGGGATCGGCCGGAATCGTCGGGGTATGCGAGCCGCATCTCGTCGCCGCGTCGCCGCCAGCGGTCGAGCCACGTTCGGACGGTGTAGCTCACTCCGTTGACCGTCGGCAGATACGTGTCTGTGAACGCTGCGACGGTCGGCATGACCGCCGCTTGAACGACGAGGGATTAATCGGTTGTGTGTTCCGCCGCCGCGGCGAGTCGACACGCCTCCTCGTAGGCGGCTTCGAGTTCCCGCCGAACCCGACCGAGCCCGTGTGTCCTTGCGGTGCGTTCGGCGTTCTTTCCGAGGCGTTCGCGGAGATCCGGATCGGCCGCAAGCCGCTCGATCGCCGCCTCGAACTCCGGGAGCGTCTCACAGAGCAGACAGTCCTCGCCATCGGTGTAGAACTCCCGAAACACCGGAAGGTCGCGCAACACGACAGCCACTCCACAGGCCATCGCCTCAAGCACCGCAATTCCCTGGTTTTCGGCCCGTGTCGGAAAGCAGTAGATGTCGCCCGCGCCGTAGGCACCGCGGATGTCGTCGACCCAGCCGGTGAACGTGACGTTTTCCGGCGGGTCGGACGTCAGCCGCGTGACCGTCGACGACGCGTGCGGGCCGGCGTCGTACGGACCAAACCAGACGAAGTCGTGGTCGCTCCGGCGTGCGAGCCGACAGAAAGTGTCGACTCCCTTGCGTTCGAAGACGTTTCCGACCGCGAAGACGACGGTACCGTCGAGGTCATACCGCTGGCGGTACGTTTCCCGCAGCGACTCGTGTCCAGCGAGCGCTTCGATATCGACGCCGTTCGTCACCGGACGGATCGGCGCGGAGACCGGGTACGACTCAAGGACCGATTTGGTGTGTCGGCTGGGACAAAGCAGCAGGTCCGCACGCGAGTACATCCATTTCAAATACCGTTCGAGAATCGGTCCGACTGCCCTCGACCCTCGGAAACTCCCGGCGAAATCCTCGCGGGTGACGTGTGCATGAAACACCAAGGGGCGATCGTTCCGTCTCGCGTGCTCGGCGACGGCAACCGTTTTCGGTCCGGGGAGATGACAGTGCGCGAGATCGTACGTCTCGACGGCTCCGTCGCCGACGGCCTTTGTATACGCCGCCGTCGCCGGATCGCCACCACGCCAGGGAGTATCGAGAAGCCGGACCGACGAGTCGGCGAGCGCCTTCCGGTGGTGGCGGATGGCGGTTCCGATCCCGCTTCGCCGAAGACGGGATTCGAGTTCGAGATACTGAAGCACCCGCACGGGATCGCTTCCCACCGGAGGAATATATGTATCCCGAAGCGGTAGCCGACGCTCCACAATTCATAAACGCGTACCCGAGTAACCCACGGTAATGAGCGATTGGACGGAGCGGTACCGCCCGACGACGCTGTCGGAGGTCCGTGGCAACGACAAGGCCCGTGACGCGCTGCGGGAGTGGGCCGACACGTGGGACGAACACGGCGAGGCGGTCGTCATCCACGGTTCCGCCGGCGTCGGGAAGACGTCCGCGGCACACGCCCTGGCCAACGACGAGGGCTGGCCGGTGCTCGAGATGAACGCCTCCGACGCCCGGACGGCCGACGAGATCGAGCGCTTCGCCGGGCGGGCGGCCTCGAACTCGACGCTCGGCGGCGGTCGCCAACTCATCATCCTCGATGAAGCCGACAACCTCCACCGGCACAAGGACCGCGGCGGCGCGGCCGCGATGACCCGGCTGGTCAAGAACGCGACCCAACCGATCGTCCTCATCGCCAACGACTACTACGAGATGTCCTCGGGGCTCAGAAACGCCTCTCGGGAGATCGAGTTCCGAGACATCTCAGCGCGCTCGATCGTCCCGGTGTTGCGGGACATCTGCCGACAGGAGGGCGTCGAGTTCGAGGAGGCCGTCCTCAAACGGATCGCAGAGGCCAACCGCGGCGACCTCCGCGGGGCGATAAAAGACACCCAATCCCGCGAACGCGACGGGACGATACGGGCGGAGGGAAGCGAAGGCGAGCGCGACCGCACCGAGGACATCTTTTCGTTCCTGGATGCGGTGTTGAAAGAACAGTCGGCCCAGGATGCACTCGAGACGGCCTACGCGGTCGATGAGACCCCTGATAACCTGCTTCTGTGGATCGAGGACAAGGTCCCGAAAGTGTATGAGTCCGTCGAGTTGGCCGACGCCTACGAACACCTGGCCAACGCAGACGTGTGGCTCGGGCGGGTGCGGGCGACACAGAACTACAGCTACTGGCGATACGCGACCGACAACGTGGCCGCCGGCGTCGCCGCCGTCCGACGAAGCGACCGCGGCGGATGGACCCGATACGGTGGCGCGCCGTATCGGTCGGCCCGGGATTCGACGCGGGAGTACATCGCCGAACGGATCGCCGAAACGGCCGGCGTCTCGACGGCGACCGCGAAACGCGAGATCATGCCGTATCTCGCCGCGATGACACACCACTGTCGGAACCGCGAGTTGACGGTGCGGATGACCGCCAGATACGACCTCGAGGCCGAACACGTCTCGTTTATCACCGGCTCGGGGAAGACGACCAACAAGGTCGAAGGGATCGTCGAGGACGCCGTGGATCGAACCGAAGCCGAAGCCGTCGAACACTCCGATGGGGCCTTCGCCGCGGTCGAAAGCGGCGGGGACGAAACGGAAGACGACGGCGGAACGCTCGCGTCGTTCGGTGCGGTGAGCAACGATGGCGACGGCGGTTCCCACGACGACGCTTCGGCTGAGGAAGACGCCGAGGCGGTCGATGACGACGGCCAATCCGGCCTCTCGGATTTCATGTGATCGGCGACTGATGCGGCGGTTCCCCGCGAACGTGGCCGCCACGGTTTGCGGTTTCCCCGAAGGCGATCGGACGGCCCGTCTCCGGACCCTGATGTGGCGTCTCTCCGCCCCCGCCTCCCGGCGTATTGAATTTCGAGGCGAAGGCCTCGCGCTTTAGCGCGAGGAGAGCTCAAAGCAGCCGAGAGAGGAACTGCCGGCCGCGTTCGGTTTCCGGGCGCTCGAAGAACGCCGCGCTCTCGCTTTCCTCGACGATCCGGCCCTCAGCCATGAGCACGATCCGGTCGCCGACCTCGCGGGCGAACCCCATTTCGTGGGTCACAAGCACCATCGTCATTCCGTCGGCAGCGAGGCCTTCGATCACATCGAGGACCTCCCCGACCAGTTCCGGGTCGAGCGCGCTCGTGACCTCGTCGAAAAGCATCACCGTCGGCTCCATCGCAAGCGCTCGGGCGATCGCAACCCGCTGTTTTTGCCCGCCCGATAGCGCGCTGGGGTATGCGTTCACCTGGTCGCCGAGCCCGACGCGCTCGAGGAGTTCGTGTGCCCGTTCCTCGGCGGCTGCCTCGGACTGTCCCCGTATCTTTCGCGGCCCGAGCGAGACGTTCCCGAGGGCGTCTTTGTGCGGAAAGAGGTTGAACGACTGAAACACCATCCCGATCCGCTGGCGGATCTCGTTTACGTCAGTGTCGAGTATGGACCGGCCATCGAGACGAATATCGCCGTCTCGGATCGTTTCGAGGCGGTTCGTACACCGCAACAGCGTTGATTTCCCGGAGCCCGAGGGACCGATGACGACGACCACGTCCCGCTCTTCGATCGAAAGGTCAACGTCTTTCAGTACGTGGGTATCGCCGAAGAACTTGTCGACGCCGTCGAACTCGACGAGCGGGGCGGTCATTCAGTCATTACCCCCCTTGTTACCGCCCGGTCGGGACGTGACGCCGGAGAGCCGCCCGAGCATTCCGCTTTCGGAGCCCCAATCGGAGCGCCGTTCGAGACCCTTGACGAGTTGACTCATCGACATCGTGATCGCAAGATACAGCAGACAGACCCACACGAGCGGCGTCCAGGGGTCGAGTTGATTGCTGTTTATGTTCCGAAAAACGCTCATGATCTCCGGAACCGCGATGACCGTCAAAAGCGACGTGTCCTTGACGAGAATTATCTGATCGTTACCGATCGCGGCCAAGGCGTTCCGCCACGCCTGCGGCAACACGACCTCCCGGAGCGCCATCACCCGCGACATACCGAGCGAGCGGGCGGCCTCCATTTGGCCGTCCGGAACGGCGCTGATCCCGCCGCGTATCGCCTCGCCGACGTAGGCAGCGTGATTCAGCGTCAGCCCGATCACCGCCGCCGGAACGGCCCAGTTTTGGATCGGAAACTCCCCAGTCGCCCACAGACGCGGCACGCCGAAGAAGATAACGAAAAGCTGGAACAGAAGCGGCGTTCCGCGGAAGAACTCCACGTATCCTTTCGCGATTCGACCGGTGATCGGCGACCGCGAAATCCGTCCGAGCCCCACGAACACCCCGAGCGTCACCGACAGGAGACTCGACAGGATAACGATCTGAAGCACCAACACGAACGCCTCGGCGAACCGTCGAGCGATCAACGACGACGTAAGCAGCGTGTAGTTGACCTGCGTCGAGAGAATCCACACGAGGAGCCCCCCGATCGCAAGCAGAAAGCCACCGGCGGCCAACTCTCCGATCCGTTTGACGACCCGGTCCCGCATCATGAGGCCGCCGGTTCCCGACTCCGGGTCCGTCTGTGTCGCCATGTTCTATGCGTTGTGTTTGCTCCTTTGATACCGCGATTCAGGCCCCGAAGTACTCGTCGTAGATCTCGTCGTACGTGCCGTCCTCGCGGATCGCCGCAAGCGCTTCGTTGACATCTTCACGGAACTCGTTGTCGTCCTGCCGGAAGGCAATACCGTACTGTTCGATGCTCAGCGTGAGGAAGTCGGGCGCGTCCCCCTCCTCGTCGACGGCCACACCGTCACCCTGCAACAGCGTCACGCCGTCGTTCTCGGCGGCGAACTCCGAATTCGGCGTGTCGTCGCTGATTACTGCCGATACCTGGTTATTCAGCAGGGCATCGAAGGCACCGGTGACCTGATCATAGCTCTGTATTTCGAGATCGCCGTCGAACTCGTCTTGAAGCTCTTCCGCAGCTATTTCACCGGTCGTCCCCCGCTGTACGGCGACGGCCTCACCACGGAGGTCCTCGCGTGAGCCGATGCCACCGTCCTCAAGTATCAGAACCGTCTGATAGGCGGTGTAGTACGGATCCGAGAAGTCGACTCGCTCGGCACGGTCCTCCGTTATCGTCATCGCACTCATGATAACCCGGAAGTTGGCGTTGTTCAGCGAGGCGATGATCCCGTCGAACCCCGTCTCTTGGAACTCGTAGTCGAGCCCGAGTTGGTCGGCAAACACGGCCTCCGCGATCTCGACGTCGAAGCCGATCAACTCCCCCGCTTCGTTCCGGTACTCGAACGGTGGGTACGGAATATCGGAGCCGATGCGGATAGTTTCCGATTCG
>OBKM01000045.1_pt1 | contig 48013 bp, 42 predicted proteins | sample 1519691 | NCBI WGS metagenome assembly OBKM01 (sample SAMEA37050418, study PRJEB22526) | metagenome | biome: saline pan; feature: lake; material: water | place: Egypt | collected 2015 | depth 0.5 m
GCCCTGAAGCGCGAGGCTTTCTCCTTGATTCTCCGTAAGACTCCAATTTCGGCCGGCCAGACTCGGAACCGGTCAGTTCGGGTCAGTCAACTACCCCTGGCCGCAGACACTACAGCACAACTCGGCTGACGTCGGCAGCGGTCGCCCGACGAACAACGGCCGCAACCGGATCGACGGCTCCCGAGAGGTTCGGCGAGTCACCGTCGAGGACGACGACACGCGCCGGCCGTCCGGCCTCGATGACGCCGGCGTCGGAGCCGATGATCGATGCGCCCGCTCGGGTCGCCATCTCGAGGACCTGCGTCGGTGTCACGTCGAAGGCTTTCGCGGTGTAGGCCATCTCCCGGAACATCGTCGGCGGGTTGAGCATCACGTTGTCCGTGCCGAGTGCGACGGTCGTGTGCTCGCGGAGCTTTGCGATCGGCGGGCGACCCACGTCGAGGACGAGATTCGCACGGGGACAGACGGCGACTGGGACCGCCTGGTCGGCGACTCGCTCGAGGTGCTCGGTCTCGGCGTGGACCATGTGCACGAGCAGGTCCGGCTCAAGGTCCAACGCCGGGTGGATGTCCGTCGGGTCGGGTTCGCCAGCGTGGATCGCGAACGGTTTGTCGACAGCTCTGGCAGCGGCTCGGGCGTCGGCGAAGTCGGCGTCGTTGGCACCAGATGCGCCGTACCCGTCGGCAACCTCGAGCACTGCCGGATCGTCGCTGCCGAAGACGAACGGGTCGACGCGGCTCTCGGCGGCTGCCTCCCTGAGCAGCTGCGTGCCTTCGCGGCCGAACTCTCGAAAGTCGAGATGCCTCGCCGTGCCGGTCTCGGCCATAAACGAAAGGGTCTGTCGGATCGCCGTCCGCGTTTCCGCAGCAGATGCAGACCGGAGCCGATCGTGTTTGTAACTCGCTGGCGGTGCGACTGCCGTCTCGAGCGAGTATCCGACGGCTCCCTCTTTCGCGACCGAGTCTCCGACGTGGGTGTGTGCGTTGATAAACGCCGGGCAGACGATCTTCGAGGAGTCGGTAGCGGTCTCCTCGACGGCTCGAATACGGCCGTCCTCGAGCACGACCCGTCCCTCGACCGGTTCGAACGTCGGCCCGGCGAGGATCGTTCCCTCAATCTCCATCGCGACGACCTCGGACGGCCAGCCGGTGACAAGACTCTGGTGACACGGTACCTGCGAGCAAGTCGGGTATCAGACGGTATCACGCTTTCCGTTTTTCGCGGGGCCGGTTGGGGATCACCGATTGCCCTGTGTACGATCGACGGCGTCCGAACCGGGACGAGCCAGCGGGAGTCACCCGACGTCTGGGTCTAATTCGGGGAGGACTCAGACTCGGACTGTGATTCGAGCTCGGAGTCGGACTCGGGCTGTTGGTCGGGTGTGCCAAACTCAGTGGAGGCAGGCGCAAGGACGAACGCCACCACGAGGATGCCGAGCAAGACCGCGAGGGCTGCGGCCGCGAACAGCGCCGTCTCGGGGGACTCGAAGTCACCGACACGGAAGCTGATGACCTCTCGGGCGATCGCGATGATCGCGGCGCCGACGACGATCCGGACGACCGGTTCGTTTCGGACGTACGCCAGCAGCGTCCGGTGCACCTCGACGATGATGAGCAACAACAACACCGTATCGAGCAGCTCGACGAGCGCGAGCGGATCGGTGAACTCCCTGGTCGCGAGCAGCTCGTAGAGCCCGAGCACCACGTCAAAGGTTCCGATCAGAAAGAGCACGATGAGAACGTACGCGGTCGCGAGCACGAGCCAGTGCATCAGCGTCTCGGAGGGACCCGTGACCGCCGACAGCCGGCTGTTCATATCCGAACACCGACGGACGGACATATGACTGTTGGGACAGACAGCACGACAGCGGATCCCGACGCAGCCGCGGAAGCGTCAGGAGACCAGCGCACGCAGCTGGTCACTCGAGAGGAGCGTCGACGGCCGGTCCATGTGGACGCCGATCTTCCCCTCGAAGGCCGACAGTCCGAGCCGCTGGATCGGCTCGGGGAGAGAGTAACACGCTCGGAGCAGCTTCCCGAGTCGGATCTCCGTAGACAGGTCCTCCCGCCAGGCGCGCTCGTAGGCCTCGGTCGTCGTCGGATCCTGCGGATCGAGCGTCCTGGCGGCGTGGTCTGCCGCGCGGAGTCCGTATCGGATCCCGCCACCGGTAAAGGGCTTTGTCTGGCCCGCCGCGTCGCCGATCAGGACGGTCCGGCGGGCACTGACTGTCTCGGGGGGACCGATCGGGATCAGTCCCGAGAACCGCCGGTCGGTCTCGACACCGTACCCGTCGAGAAACGCATCGAACCGCGCTACGGACTCGCCAGGCGGGGCAGCCAGCCCGTACTCGACGCCGGCGGCTCCGCGGGGGATTCGCCACGCGAAAAACGTCGGTGGCGTGAGGTGGACGTCGACGAGGGTACCGTCGTCTGGCGATCCGTCGAACCCGAGCACGCCGTGAACGAACTCCTCGGGCTCCGGCAGTCCGACCTCTTCGCGGACACGAGAGGTCGGCCCGTCACAGCCGGCGACCATCCGCGCCCGGTGTGTCTCGACGCCGTCAGGGCCGCGAACCTCGAGAGCGACGTGGTCGCGGCGTTCGGTGACCGCGAGGACCGTGTGTCGCTCCCGAACGTCGGCGCCGGCCTCGCGGGCGGCCCGGGCGAGCGTCCGATCGAGTCCGACCCGATCGATGACGTTCGAGACCGGGCGATCCTTGTAGAACCGGTAGGCGTCGCTGCCGGGTCCCCGGGTGTGAAATCGTGCGCCGGTGATCTCGTTTTGCGTGAGCCGTGGACGGGCGTCGTCTGGAACGTACGGCCAGATGTCGACGCTCACGTGCCCGGAACAGGCCAACGGCTCGCCGACTCGTCCCTGCTCGAAGACGACGACATCCGCCCCCCGAGCGGCGGCCTGGCGGGCGAACCGCGAGCCTGCCGGGCCGGCGCCAACGACGGCGAACTCGTGCATACCAGACGACACCGCCGCGAGCTACATACACACGTCGGTTCCGGAGAGCGCTGGGTGGTCGGCGGGCACTCCCGAGACGGGCACACACGAAGAGGAATCTTCAAAAGCGTGCCGTCAACAAAGGTAGCACGAATGGGACTCGAGCAGGTCGCCTTCTGGCTGGGTGCGGTCGTGACGCTCGGAGCCGGGCTCGGGGTCGTGCTCGTTCGGGACGTCTGGCACGCGACGCTGTTGCTCGGTGGGTCACTCGTGGGCGTCGCCGGACTGTTCGTGGTCGCGAGCGCCGGACTGATCGCCGCGGTGCACGTGCTCGTCTACGTCGGCGGTGTGCTCGTGCTCGTCGCGTTTGCCGTGATGCTCACCGACAGAGACGAGACCGATCCGCGAGCCGGCGGGACCTGGCCGGAGATCGCTCAGCTCGACCGGGTGCTGGTGCCCGGAGGTGTTGCGGCCGGGCTGTTCGGACTGCTCGCGTGGGTCGCGGCCACGAGCGAGTTCGGACCGACGGCGGGCTTTCCCGAGACGAGTCTCGTCGCCGGCATCGGCTATGCACTCATCGGACTTCCGGCAGACGCCGGAGTCCCGACGGAGGGGTTCCTGGTCGCGTTCATCGCGATCGCCGTCGTGCTCGATGTGGCGCTCGACGGCGCGTTGTTGCTCTCGGAGCAGGAGTCGGATCGGACCCGCGACCGCTCGGATCGACGAGAGGGACGACCGTAGATGCCGGGGGGAGTAGCGCCCGAGGCGTACCTTCTGGTCTCGGCCGGGCTGTTCGCGATCGGGCTGTTCGGCGTGCTTGTCCGCCGGAACGCGCTTCATATCGTGCTGTCGGTAGAGCTGATGTTAAACGCCGCTAACGTCAACCTCGTCGGATTCGCCGTCGTCCACGGCAACCTCACCGGGCAGACGTTTGCGCTGTTCGTGATCGCGCTGGCCGCTGCCGAGGTTGCCGTCGGGATCGGTGTCGTGCTCTCGCTCCGGCGAACCGCCGGGAGCATCGACGTCGGTGACGCAGTCTCGTTGCGGTGGTGATCACACGTGCAGGCCACACCTCTCGGGTTCGTCTCGCTCGCCGGCGAGGAAGCCCCCGAGCTCGCCCCGGCGATCGTCGCCCTGCCGCTTGCTGCGTTCGTGGTGATTCTCCTCCTTGGCCGGTACATGCCACAGCAGGGCGCGTTTGCGGGGATCATCGGTGCCGCGGGCTCACTGCTGCTGTCCGGCGTCGTCGGGGCCGATCTCCTCGCCGGCGGCGGGCCCTACCAGGAACGGCTGTACGCGTTCAGCGACGCGGCGTCGAGCCAGCCCGCCGCGTCGGCCCCGGAGCTGACCTTCGGCCTCCTTCTCGACCCGCTCTCGGTGTTCATGGCAGTGCTCGTCTCTGGGGTTTCGCTCGTGGTCCACGTCTACTCGGTCGGATTCATGAACGGCCAAGGAGAGACCGGATTGCCCCGGTACTACGCCGGGCTCAGCCTGTTTACATTCGGCATGTTGGCGTTCGTGCTCAGCCAGACGCTGTTGATGGCGTTTGTCTTTTTCGAGCTCATCGGGCTGTGTTCGTACCTGCTGATCGGCTTCTGGTTCCGTCGGGACGGCGCCGCACGCGCCGCGAGCAAGGCGTTCCTGGTCACGCGGATCGGCGATTATCTGTTGCTCGTCGGGGTCGTCGCGGTGATCGCGACGTTCGGGACGAGCACACTCGCCGGCGAGGGGTCGATCATCAGCACGGCCACACACGCGCTCGATCCCGCCCGTGAGGCCGAGATGCGGACCTTCCTGGGGCTGGGCGAGCAGGCGTGGGTGACGGTGCTCACGTTCCTGATTCTCGGTGGCGCCCTCGGGAAGTCCGCACAGTTCCCGCTCCAGACCTGGCTGCCCGACGCGATGGCAGGCCCGACGCCGGTCTCGGCGCTGATCCACGCGGCGACGATGGTCGCTGCGGGGGTGTACCTGATCGCGCGGGTCTACGGGCTGTTCGTGCTCTCGCCGGCGGCGCTCGCGACGATGGCGGTCATCGGAGCCGTGACGGCCTTCGGCGCAGTGACTGTCGCCTTGTTCAAACACGATCTCAAGCAGGTGCTCGCGTACTCGACGATCTCACAGTACGGGTACATACTCCTCGCGCTCGGCGCCGGCGGGTACACCGCGGCCGTGTTTCACCTCACCACTCACGCGGTGTTCAAGGCGCTGCTCTTTCTGGGCGCCGGGGCGATCATCGTCGCGACGGGACACACGCTCGATCTCCGGAACCTCGGGGGACTGGGTGATTCACTCAGGGTCACCTTCGGGACGTTCGCGGTCGCTGCGCTCGCACTCGCCGGGATCGTGCCGTTTGCCGGGTTCTGGTCGAAAGACAAGGCGCTTCTCACCGCACTCGAGCGGGGGCTTGCCGGCGAGCCGGTCGTCGTGCTTGCATACGGGTTGGGACTCGCCGGCGTGGTGATCACCGCAGCCAACGCCGCCCGGATGGTGTTGCTCGCGTTCTGGGGCTCCCCGCGGAGCGACGCCGTGCGTGACCTGGCGCCGGTCGGGCGGTCGATGCAGATCGCACTGCTCGCCTTGGCGATCCCAACCGTGCTGGGTGGAGCACTCAACCCCGCCGTGCTCGAGGACCTGCTCGGTAGCAACGCGTTGCTGCTCGAGCGGTGGCTCGACGGCGCCACCGTCGCGGCCGACTACGAGCTGACCGTCTCGGCCTACGAGACGGTGCTGGCCGCGGAGTACGGCACCGGGTTCGGGAGTGTCCAGATCTCGGCGCTCGTTGCAAGCGCGGTGGTGCTCGTCCTGAAGGGAAGCGGGCTGGTCGCCGGCTGGTGGTACTACCGTCGGGTCGAGCTGGGACGGGACCGCGTGCTGAGCGAGTCCTCGCGGCTCCGGGGGCTGCTCGAGAACGGCTACTACCACGACCGCCTCCAGCGGTGGCTCGCGACCGACGGGGCGGTCCCGTTTGCGTCGGCGGTGGATGCGGTCGACCGCGGCATCGTCGACGGGCTGGTCAACGCCGTCGGTACCGGGAGTCTGGCTGCCGGCGACCGCGTCGGGCGGATCCAGTCCGGACTCGTCTCTCGAGACGTCCTCGTCGTGGTGGTCGCGCTCACGGCGCTCGCACTCGCCGCCGGGATCGCCGGGGGGTGGCTGCCGTGATTCTCGAGGCGACGATCGGCGGAACGCTCCTCGCGGCGCTTGTCGTCTGGCTAGCCCCTGACCGGACCGCGCCCCGGCTCGCGACGGGACTGAGCCTGTTGCCCCTCGCGAGCGGCCTCTGGATGTGGCAGGCCTACGACGGCGGTGGCAACGCCCTGCTCAATACGGCGGCCTTCGAGACGCGGGTGAGCTGGTTCGAGCTCGGTCCATACGCGGTCCGGTGGCACGTCGGCGTCGACGGGGCGAGTCTCCCGCTGGTCGTGCTGTCGGCCCTGCTCACGACGCTCGCGCTGGTTGCCGCGCCAGCCTATATCGACCGTCGACAGTCGGCGTTTTACGGGCTGATGCTTCTGCTCGAGGCGTCGTTGATCGGCGTGTTCGTCGCGCTCGACCTGCTGGTGTGGTTTCTGTTCTGGGAGGGCGTGCTCGTGCCGATGTACGTGTTGATCGCCGTCTGGGGCGGTCCACGCCGCCGGTACGCGGCTGTGAAATTTCTGCTCTATACGAACCTTGGCTCGCTGGTGCTGTTCACGGGGGTGCTTGTGCTCGTAGGCGGTCTCGGAGAGAGCTTGACCGCGCTTTCCTTGCCGGCGATCGCGGGAGCGACGCGTGCCGGGTCGGTCGGATCAGTCGCGGGGTTGGAGCCGGCGACCGTCGAGGCGCTCGCGTTCCTGTTGTTGTTCGCCGGGTTCGCAGTGAAGGTACCGCTCGTCCCGTTTCACACCTGGCTGCCAAACGCCCACGTCGAGGCGCCGACGCCGGTGTCGATGTTACTCGCCGGGGCACTCCTGAAGATGGGAACGTACGCCTTGCTTCGGTTCAACTTCACGATGCTGCCGGAGGTCGCCACGAGCGGGCCCGTTGCGGCCGCGATCGCGGGACTGGCCGTGGTGAGCGTGCTGTACGGCGCGGTACTCGCGTTGGCCCAGCGAGACCTCAAACGGATCGTGGCGTACTCGTCGATCTCGTCGATGGGATACGTCCTCCTCGGCCTGGTCGCGTTTACCCCACACGGACTCGGCGGAGCGACCTTCCAGATGGTGAGCCACGGGCTACTCTCTGCGCTGTTGTTCCTCGCCGTTGGAGTGATCTACACCGGAACGGGAACGCGGATGGTCAGAGAGCTGTCGGGAGTGTTCGAAACCATGCCCCGGACCGCCTGGCTCACCGTGGCGGGCGCGTTCGGGTACATGGGACTTCCCCTGATGAGCGGGTTTGCCGCCGAGCTGTTCGTGTTCGTCGGCGCCTTCGACTCGGCCGTGATTCCCGTCGCGCCGGTCGTGACGGCGACCGCCATGACAGGTATCGTCGTCGTCGCCGGATACCTGCTGTGGACGCTACAGCAGACCCTCTATGGAACCACAGACCGCGATCGGTCGCCGGCGCCACTCCACCAGGTCGGGCCGATCGCGATTTTGCTGGGCCTGGTGATCGTGCTCGGGGTCGCGCCCGATCTTGTCTACGAGCCGATTCAGGATGCGGTCGGGCCGATGCTCTCGACGCTCGGGCCGGGTGAGCTACTCAGGGACGTGTCACCGGGGCCCGTCCTGTACCCGGAGGTGGTGTCGTGGCGCTGAGCGGGCTCGGCCTCGCGGAGCTGGCCGGACTCGGGCCGGTCGGGGCGCTGGTCGGGGCCGTTGTCGTGGTCGCGGTCGCCGACGCCGCCGGGTACGGCCGACGGCTGCTCGCCGGGACGACCGTCGCCGGCGGGCTCCTCGCTGCTGGCTCGGCCGGCGGAGTGTTGCTCGCCGGCGTCGACCGGACCCTCTTGTTCAACGAGACGCTCGTCGTCGACGGGCTCGCGCTGGTGACCGCGGTGATCGTCGGGAGCGTCGTCGCGGTCGTCGGGCTTGCGAGTTACGACTACCTGCGCGAGTACGACCGCCAGGGGACCTACTACACGCTCGTCGGGCTCGCCGCGACGGGGATGGTGATGATGGCCCTGGCAAACAGCTTCGCTGTCGCGTTCGTCAGCGTCGAGCTGGCGTCGCTCGCGTCGTACGCGCTGGTCGGGGCGCTCCGGACCGACTCCGACGGAGCAGAGGGCGCCCTGAAGTACTTCGTCGTCGGTGCGGTCGCCTCCGCGGTGTTCGTCTACGGCATCTCGCTGGTTTACGCGACGACCGGAGCACTCGGGTTCGAGCCGGTCACGACCGCGGTCGCCGACAGCCAGTCGATCGGAGTGCTCGGCGTCGGAGTCGTATTCGTCGTCGGCGGGCTCACGTTCAAGACCGCGAGCGTTCCGTTTCACTTCTGGGCGCCAGACGCCTACGAAGGCGCTCCGACTCCGGTCTCGGCGCTGCTTGCGTCTGCCTCGACGGCGGCCGGCGTCGCCCTGCTGTTTCGGGTCGTGACCGAGGTGTTCGGCCCCGAGACGATCGCCGGCGGCGTCGACGTGGTGCTCGTGGTGCAGGTCCTCGCGGTCGTGACGATGACGGTGGGTAATCTCGCCGCGCTCAGACAAACAAGCGTCAAGCGGATGCTCGCGTACTCGTCGGTCGGCCAGGCTGGCTACGCCCTGATCGGCGTCGCGGCACTGACCGGTGGCGCAGACCAGACGCTCGCTGTCGGCGCCGGGATCGCACACCTGCTGGTCTACGGGGCGATGAACACCGGCGCCTTCCTCTGTGTCGCCCTCGCGGAGACGTGGGAGGTCGGTCCCAAGTTCGAGGACTACCAGGGACTGGCTCGACAGGCCCCGTTTGCGAGCGTCGCGATGACGATCTTTCTGTTCTCGCTGGCCGGACTGCCGACCGGCGGGGGGATTCTCTCGAAGCTGTATCTGCTGGTCGCGGCCGTCGACGGGGGCGTCGCGATCCTCGCCGGTGCTCTGGTGGCAAACAGCGTCGTCTCGGTGTTTTACTACACGCGACTGGTGCGGGTCATGTGGGTCGAAGAGCCAGACGGAGAGCTCGAGATCACGGAGTATCCGACGGGACTGTACGCCGCACTGGCGCTGACGGTTCTCGCGACCGTGCTCCTGCTGCCCGGCTTCGGGTTGGTCGTCGAGGTCGCCGAAACGGCTGCGGAATCTCTGGTCGCGTGATCGGGCCGTTCGGCGCCCGCATCTCCGGTCGTCGGCCGGCTCCGAGAACTCGGTTTCCACACGCGGCGTGGTCGGCCGGTCAGCCGGTCGGCCGGTCGGCCAGTCGATCGATCACCCGGGACAGACGATCTCGCCGAGTTCCTCTGAGAGGTGTCGCGCCTCGGTGGGGTCGATGGGAACGTCGACGACGTCTACCCCGTCGTTGGCGACTGCGGCCGCGAGCGTCTCTTGGAGCTGGTCGGTCGCCGTGACCGATCGACCGGTCGCGCCGAAGCTTTCTGCCAGCGCCGTGATGTCTGGGTTCTCGAAGGTCGAGCCGAACGTCTCGCCGTAGCGCTCGTACTGCTCCATCGTGATCGCGGCGTACTCCTCGTCGTCGAAGACCACGACGGTCATGTCCACGCCGAGCCGGACTGCAGTCTCGAGTTCTTGGACGTTCATCAGGAATCCGCCATCGCCGGCGGCGGCGACAACCTGTTGATCCTCGACGGTCAAGGCGGCAGCGATTGCACCGGGGAGAGCGATCCCCATGCTCGCGAATCCGTTCGAGACGATGAACGTGTTGGGCTCGCGAGCCGGGTACAGCCGGCTGAGCCAGTACTTGTGTGCGCCGACATCCGAGATGAGGATGTCCTCGGGCGCGAGTGTCTCCCGGAGGTCCCCGACAAGCCGCTGGGGCTTGACCGGAAACGCGTCGTCGTCGGCGTGTTTCGAGGTCTCTCGCTCGACGAACTCTTTCAGCCGACTCGTGTAGTCGGTCCCGGGGATCGGCTCTGCGCGGGCTGCGAGCTGCTCAAGCAGCCGTGCGACGTCTCCGACCAGTCCCAGCTCGATCTCGTAGTACGCGTCGATCTCGGGCTGGGTACCGGCGACGTGCAGCAGCGTCTTCTCGCCGTCTGGATTCCAGTGCTGTGGGTGATACTCGATGTAGTCCATGCCCGCGACCAACACCGTGTCCGCGCGCTTGAGCCCGCACATCGAGTAGTCGTCCTCGTTGAACCCGATCGTTCCGATGTGCAGGTCGTGGCCACCGTCGATCGCGCCTTTGCCCATGAACGTCGTCAGCACCGGAACGCCTGTTTGTTCGGCCAGCGCCAGCAGCTGGTCGGAGCCGTCCGCGCGGATCACGCCGTTGCCGGCCAGGATCACCGGGTGGTCTGCCGCCTCCAATTCCTCGAGTATCCGCTCGATGTCGTCTGGCCTGGCACCGCTGGTCGGCGTCTCGTCGCGGTGTAACGGACGAGCACGTGCCGGGGCTCGCTCGAGAGTGACATCTTCGGGCAGTTCGAGGTGGGTCGCGCCGGGTGCCTCCCGGGTCGCAATGTCGAAGGATTTCCGGACCTGTTCGGGGATCGTACGGGCCATTTTCACCCGATCGGTGCGTTTCGTGACGGCGTCGAACACGTCGGTGGTATCGACGAACTGGTGGGCGTGTTTGTGCTGTTCGTCCTGGTCGCGCTGGGAGGTCAGGGCAACGAGCGGCGAGCTGTCGAGCCAGGCGTTTCCGACGCCGGTCACGAGGTTCGTCGCCCCGGGACCAAGCGTCGCGAGACACACTCCGGGACGGCCGGTCAGCCGGCCGTACACGTCGGCCATGAACGCTGCCCCCTGCTCGTGGCGGACGGTGATGAACTCGATCGGAGAGTCTTTCATCTCGTCCATGATCGGCACCGTCTGCTCGCCGGGCAACCCGAAAATGTACTCGACGCCCTCGGCCTCGAGACACTCGATCAGGAGTGCGGCGCCGGTCGACTCTGTCCGATTCATAGCCCGGCTACGGGCCTTGCCCTAATAGGTGGTGTGCCACGGGGGCGGAAGTCAAAAGCGTCGAGACACCGGAGACCGAACGACAGTCGTGACAGAGACACTCGGACAGACGGGGTGGACCCGCAGCCGCCTCGACGAGCTCGCCGGGCGGGCGGTCGAAGCTGGAGACGGCCGGGAGCGGGAAGTGACCGCGCCCGCGACCGGCCAGACGCTCGGAACCGTCCCGGGATCGCGGGCAGCCGACCTCGAACGTGTCCTCGGCCGGACCCGTCGGGCCGGCGCGATCTGGCGAGACCGCTCGCTCGAAGATCGCGGGCGCGTTCTCGAGCGGTTCGGCGACGCCGTCGAAGCTCACCGCGAGGAGCTGCTCGATCTGCTCCAGCTCGAGACCGGGAAGTCTCGCTGGGACGCCCTCTCGGAGACGCTCGATGTCCCGCTGGCGGCGACCCACGCCGCGAGGACCGCGAACACCGCACTGTCCGACCGGGAGGTCACGAACGCCGCCCCGGGCCTGACGAGCGCGACCGTCGAGTACGAGCCGGTCGGCGTCGTGGGGGTGATCGCACCGTTCAACTATCCGATGACACTCGCGATGGCAGACGTCTTGCCCGCGCTGGCTGCCGGGAACGCCGTCGTGCTCATGCCCGACGATCGGACGCCGTACACCACGCTGCGGCTCGCGGAGCTGCTCGATGCCGCCGGGCTCCCGTCGGGACTGCTTCCCGTCGTCACGGGTCCGGGCGAGCTCCTCGGGCCGGCTGTGATCGACGCCGTCGACTATCTCGCGTTCACCGGCGGGACAGAGACCGGACGGACCGTCGCCGCCAAGGCGGGACAGAACCTGATCGACGTCTCCCTCGAGTTGGGTGGCAAGAATCCGTTGATCGTGCTCGACGACGCCGACCCCGAGACCGCCGCCCGCGGGGCCGTCCAGGCGTCGTTCGCGAACGCCGGGCAGCTCTGTCTGGCCGCCGAGCGACTGTACGTCGACCGGGCAGTCTACGAGCCGTTCGTGGATGCCTTTCTCGAGCGGACAGAGGCTTTGACCGTCGGACACGGATTCGATTACACACACGACGTCGGCGCGTTGATCGACGAACGACACACAGAGCACGTGGCAGAACACGTCACGGACGCCACAGACCGTGGAGCGAGGGTGCTCGCCGGCGGGACTCAGCGCCCGGACATCGGGCCGACGGTCTACGAGCCGACGATCCTATCCGACGTGCCAGCCGAGGCGACGCTGACAGACGAGGAGACGTTCGGCCCGGTCGTCCGAATCGAGCCGGTCGCCTCGGCCGCGGAGGCGATCGAACGGGCCAACGACTCGGCGTTTGGCCTCAGCGCGAGCGTCTGGACTGGATCGACCGAGCGGGGTCGTCGGGTGGCCGGCGAGATCGACTGTGGCACCGTCTGCATCAACGACGCGTTCGCCGTCGGATGGGTCAGTCGGAACGCGCCGATGGGCGGGATGGGCGACTCGGGGGTCGGCCGCCGACACGGGACGGAGGGGATCCGGCGGTTTGTCGAGGCCCGGACCGTCGCCGCTTCCCGGGTCGGACCGTTCACTGCGCCCGACGGCGTTCCAACGCGGTGGGCTGCTCGACTCCTAACAGCGATCGGCCGAATCGGCCGACGGATAGAGCAACGGCGCTGACGAGCGGACCGGCACAGCTCTCGTCTCCGTGGAACGAGGCCCGTGGGCTTTTTATCCCCGACGGTCAGGCACGTTCATGGCTACCTTCAAGCCGATCCCCCCCAAAGACCGCGTGCGGGCCGGACGGATTCTCGGGTATGCGTTTGCTCCGGCGGCGGGCCCGGACCACGAGCCGCCGGACGCGTCCCAGCTGTTCGAGCTGTGGGGACACTACGACAGAGACGAAGATGAAAACAAAACCGAGACCGAAGACGGTAATGGAGACGGAGATGGAGATAAATGGCTCTGTGGCACCTGTAAACTGTACGAGCCGGCGGCCTGGGTTCGGGGGGAACAGATTACGATCGGCGGACTCGGAGCCGTCGCGGTTCCACCCGAACGCCGTCGACGTGGACACGCGCGATCTATCTGTCGAGGTGCAGTCGAGACCTACCGCGACCGTGGGATCGGGCTGGTCGCCCTGTGGCCGTTCGCAATGTCGTTTTACCGGCAACTCGGGTGGGCAATGGCCAACGAGGTCAGACGGTACGACTGTGAGCCGACGGTCTTTGCCGGGGGCGAGGCCGTCGAGACGGATCGGGGCACTCTGCAGCGGCTGACCGTCGAGGACTGGGAGCGACTCAGACGCGTCGAGACGAGCTACGGCCGGTCGCAGTCGCTGGCGCTGTCACGATCAGAGCGGTGGTGGCGCGAGCGTACCTTCGCCGACTGGGACGGCGGCGGGCGGCCGTACTGTTACGGGTACGTCGTCGACGGCCGGCTGCGGGGGTATCTGCTGTACACGGTCGCCGACGACCAACTCTCGGTGCAGGATCTCGTCTACGCAGACGGGACCGCCCGGGACGCGTTGTTTGACTTCCTCGGGGGCCACGGCACACAGATCGAACGAATCGTCCTCCACCGGACGGCCGACTCGGACCTGCTGTACCGGCTGGACCCAGACGGGATCGAAACGACCGTTACTCCCGGCCCGATGGTGCGGCTGACGGACCCGACGGGACTCGAGACGATCCCGTGGCCTGCCGTCGACATCGAGGAGACACTCGCAGTGACCGACCCCTTGTTCGAGGACGGCATCTACCGGCTGTCGGTCACAGACGGAACGGCGACCGTCAGCGAACGGTCTGCCCGCGAGGCCAGCGATCCAGATGCGACGGTCGATATCGGAACCCTCTCACAGCTTGCGGTCGGCACACACGGCGTCGATCGAGCGGCCGAGCTCGGTGGACTCACGACGGAAGACCCCGACACGCGGGATGCACTCGCCGAACTGTTCCGGACACGGCCGGTCGGGCTCAGGGAGTTTTTCTGACGGCACAGCCTGTCCCGAACGTACAACTGCGCGGAGCCAAAGAGAGGACTGATGCACTGGGTTGTCCAGAAGGCGCTCAAACTCGTCGCTGTGAAGCTCCTCAAGCTCGCGATCGGACGAGCAGCCAAGACGACGAGAGACCGACTGCGCTGACCGAACGATCAGAACTGATCGAGCGAGGCCTGATCGTGGGCCGCGAGCACGTCGTGGCTGGTCTGCCAGCTCCGACGGGCACACGCCGGCAGCTCCCCCTCGCGGTCGACGTACGAGCGAAGAAAGGTTCGGGTCGTCTCGTCGCTCGGATAGCCGCTCCCGACGGATCCGTACACGTCACGGAGCTTGTTGACGTGGTCGTCGCGGGCCACCTTGGCGAGGATGCTCGCCGCGGCTACGACCGGGTCCGTCTCGTCGGCTCGATGAGTCGCACGCAGCTCGGCGTCGACCGCGGTCTCGTCTACGAGCCGCCGCTCGAACCGGGTCGTGTCGGTGTCGGCTGCGTCGGCCCGAACGAGATCAGCTGGCGTCGCGAGCTCGTCGATCGCCGCCGCCTGTGCGCTCACCGTCAGTCCGGTCATGTCTGTCTCCGGATCGTCGATCCGTGCGACCGGCACCTCGACGACGCTGGTCTCGGCAACCTCGCGGATCGCCATCGCGAGCTCCGTCCTGCGGGCCCGAGAGAGACGCTTCGAGTCGTCGACACCCGTGGGGAGCTGATCCGGGGCGACACGCACGGCCGCCGCGAACATCGATCCCAACACCGGACCCTTTCCTGCCTCGTCGACGCCGAGTCGCATCGGTGGAGCTGACGGCACCAGCCACGTAAGCGTTCGGGACCGCCTCGCCGCCTGCTCGCCAGGAGCCGTCGGCTGCAGGTCAGAGCTCGTCGAACTGTACGGAGAGATCGGTCTGGGAGAGCCGTGTCGCTCCCGCGGCCACGGCTCGAGCCACGGCGTACTCGTCGGTCATCAGGAAACAGTTGTAGTCCTCGACCTGCCGCTGGAGGACCGACTCTTTGAAGATGTTGTCGGGGTGGGCGGTGTACTGCTCGACCAGCACCGCGTACTGTTCTGGAGCGTCGACGATCCGCAGCTCGTAACCGTGTGCCTCGAGTGCCGTCTCGATCGACTCGCGCTCGGAGCGGGGAATCTCGAACCGGTACTGCGACGGGTTGTAGAACGGTCTGAGCTGGTCGTACAGCGACTCCTCGAAGTAGTGTTTGACCAGCAGCCGGTCACCGATCCGGAAGGCAGTGACACGCTCCGGGGAATCGGTCATCGTCGGTGTGTTATCTGTGGACTGACATGGGTCTTTCTCCGCACAGGACAGTCCTGTCGCCGGTAACAAAAGGCATATCTCTGGGGATGCCCGACTGTCAACACATCACAGCCGATCATGAACGAAGTTCAACTCGAGGTCGCGAAGGCGTATCCCAACGACTCGGGGCGTGGCATCGCTCGGTTAGACCCGGATACGCTGTTGCATCTCAAGCTCTCTCCGGGGGACATCATCGAGATCGACGGCGCGAACACGACCGCAGCGAAGGTCTGGCGCGCCGACCGCCAGGACTGGAACACGGACACCGTCCGGATCGACGGGTTCACCCGCCAGAACGCTGACGTCGGGATCGGCGAACGCGTCGAGATCAGAAAGGCCGAGGCGACCAAGGCAGACCGGCTCGTGCTGGCGCCGCCAGAGGAGGCCTCGGTGCAGTTCGGCAGCGACGCCGCAGGGATGGTAAAACGCCAGATCCTCAAGCGGCCGGTCGTCGAACGGGACATCGTGCCCGTGATGTCCTCGACGAACCACCCGTTCATGCGCTCGCCCGGCCAGGCGATCCCGCTGATCGCCGTCGAGACGGACCCCGAGGGTGTCGTGCTGGTCACCGAAGACACCGAAGTCGAGCTCCGCGAGGAGCCGATCGCCGGCTTCGAGAAGACCGGCGGGGGCATCACATACGAGGACATCGGGGGGCTCCAAAACGAGATCGAGCGAGTCCGCGAGATGGTCGAGCTGCCGATGAAACACCCACAGGTGTTCCAGAAGCTCGGCATCGAGCCCCCGCAGGGCGTGTTGCTGCACGGTCCGCCGGGCACCGGCAAGACGCTGCTCGCGAAGGCCGTCGCCAACGAGACCTCCGCGTCGTTTTTCTCGATCGCCGGACCCGAGATCATCTCGAAGTACTACGGCGAGTCAGAACAGCAGCTCCGGGAGATCTTCGAGGACGCCCAGGAGGAGTCTCCCGCCATCATCTTCATCGACGAGCTGGACTCGATCGCGCCCAAACGCGAAGACGTCACTGGCGAGGTCGAACGGCGGGTGGTCGCCCAGCTGTTGACGATGATGGACGGACTCGAGTCGCGCGGACAGGTCGTCGTGATCGGCGCGACCAACCGCGTGGACAGCGTCGATCCGGCGCTGCGTCGCCCGGGCCGGTTCGACCGCGAGATCGAGATCGGCGTTCCCGACGAGGCCGGCCGCGAGGAGATCCTCCAGATCCACACCCGGGGAATGCCCCTGTCGGACGACGTGAACCTCGGCGAACTCGCCGAGGACACGCACGGCTTCGTCGGCGCCGACGTCGAGAGCCTCACCAAAGAGGCCGCCATGAAGGCCCTGCGGCGGTATCTCCCGGAGATCGACCTCGACGAAAACGACATCCCGCCGAGTCTGATCGACCGGATGATCGTCAAGCGAGAAGACTTCCGCGGGGCGTTGGGAGAGGTCTCACCGAGCGCGATGCGGGAGGTTCTCGTCGAGCTGCCGAAGATCAGCTGGGACGACGTCGGCGGGCTCGAGGGACCGAAAAAGGAGGTCCAAGAGAGCGTCGAGTGGCCGCTGTCGTCGCCGGAGAAGTTCGAGCGGATGGGCGTCGAGCCGCCGTCGGGTATCCTGCTGTACGGCCCGCCGGGCACCGGCAAGACGCTGATGGCGAAAGCCGTCGCCAACGAGACCGACGCGAACTTCATCAGCGTGCGCGGGCCACAGTTGCTCTCGAAGTGGGTCGGCGAGTCGGAGAAGGCGATCCGACAGACGTTCCGCAAAGCCCGACAGGTGGCTCCGACGGTCATCTTCTTCGACGAGCTTGACTCGTTGGCGCCGGGGCGTGGCGGCGAGGTCGGCTCGAACGTCTCAGAGCGGGTGGTCAACCAGCTGCTGACCGAGCTCGACGGGCTCGAGGAGATGGACAACGTGATGGTCATCGCCGCGACCAACCGGCCGGACATGATCGACCCGGCATTGCTCCGTTCGGGACGGTTCGACCGGCTCGTGATGGTCGGCGAGCCAGACGTCGAGGGCCGCGAACAGGTGCTCAAAATTCACACCCGTGGAATGCCGCTTGCCCCGGACGTGAGTCTCCGCGAGCTGGCCGAACGTACCGACGGGTACGTGGGCTCAGACCTCGAGTCGATCGCCCGCGAGGCCGCCATCGAGGCGCTGCGTCAGGACGACGAGGCCGAGGTCGTCGAGATGCGACACTTCCGGCAGGCCCTCGAGGGCGTCCGGGCGACCGTGACCGACGACATCCGCGAGTACTACGACCGGATGCAAGAGGAATTCAGGGCGAGCGAACCCGACCAGCCCACGAGCGGCCGGATCGGCTTCCAGTAGTCCCGAGCTCTCCGGGGCCGGCGTCACAGGTCGGCGTGTGAATCACTTCCAAACTGTTAACCCGAGCTTGCCCGTACCGGCCGGTATGACGACACACGCAGCGGTCGCCGGCGCCACGGGAGCGGTCGGCCAACGACTCGTACAGCTTCTCGGAGCCCACCCAGAGTTCGAAATCGCCGCCGTGACAGCGAGTCCAGACAGTGCCGGCCGGTCCTACGCCGAGGCGACCGACTGGTACCTCCAGACCACGATGCCAGCGTCCGTTGCCGACCTGGAGGTGAGAGAGACCGCCAGCACGGCGATCCCCGAGGACGTAGAGATCGTCTTCTCGTCGTTGCCCTCGGAGGTGGGCGCAGAGATCGAGCCGGCGCTGTGTGAGGCGGGGTACGTCGTCTCCTCGAACTCCTCGAACGCGCGAACCGACGAGGACGTGCCGCTTACCATTCCAGAACTCAACCCAGAACACTTGGGCCTGCTCGAACGCCAGCGCGACCGGCGGGGGTGGGACGGAGCGCTGGTCAAGAATCCGAACTGTTCGACGATCGCGATGGCACCGCCGCTCGCTGCCATCGAGCGGGCGGCCGGGATCGAGCGCGTGACCGTCGCCACGCTCCAGGCAGTATCGGGGGCGGGATACTCCGGCGTGGCCTCGATGGAGATTATCGACAACGCGATCCCACACATCGGCGGCGAACAACACAAGATGGAGACCGAATCACGGAAGCTCCTCGGCACGTTCGACGGTGCCGAGGTCGACTGGCACGACGCCAGAGTCGAGGCCTCCTGTAACCGGATCCCGACTCTCGAGGGACACTTAGAGAGCGTCTGGGTCGACACCGTCGAGCCGGTCACCGCCGACGAGACCGCACGGGCCATGCGCGAGCTCGAGACCCCTGCCCTGTACAGCTCGCCCGACCAGCTCATCCACGTCGAGGAGGCCCCCGATCGACCACAGCCCCGGCTGGACCGGGACCGCGAGGCAGGGATGGCGGTCGTCGTCGGCGGGCTCGAAGAAACTGACGGCGGCGTCCAGTTCAACTGTCTCGCTCACAACACGGTTCGTGGAGCCGCCGGGGCGTCGGTTCTCAACGGCGAACTGCTGGTCGATCACGGGTACATCTGACCGACACACGGTACCTTCAGCTTCACTTAATTCGAGGCGGAGGCCCCACCCTCAAGGAGCGAACCTGTGAGGGCAGACGAGTAGCCAGTTGCGGCTCACTAGGTAAGAACCGACCCGATGTAGGAGATGATAGCGACGATGATTATCATCGGACCAGTCGCAACCCCCAGGTAATACGAGCTGAGGATTCCCCCGAGTACCGCGACCTGCCCGAAGATGACGGCGATGATCATACCGCGATTGAAGCTGGTGGTTACTTGCATCGCTGTAGCAACGGGGATAACGAGCATTCCGGCGACCAGAATTGCCCCCAAGATCTGCATGGCTGCGACGACCACCAGCGCGGTGAGCACGATCAAAACCGTGTCGTACAGCCAGACGTTGATCCGGGCAAGACGAGCGGCCTCCCGGTCGAAGGTAATAAACTTGAGCTGTTTGTGCGTGAGTCCGACCACGAGGCCGACGAGCAACGTGAGACCGACCATGAGCTGGACGTTCTCGAAGGGAACGAACAAAATGTCCCCAAACAGGTAGCTTTCGACGGTCGCACTGAACACGACACCGTACGAGATCACTGCGATACCAACGGCGAAGCCGCCGGTGAGCATGATCGCAATCGGGATATCGGCGTATCCGTCCGTGGTCACCGCGACGTACTGCATCCCGAGGGCCGCAATCGCAGAGACGACGAGTGCCCACGCAAGTGGATAGTCCAGAGCTGGAACTGAAGCTCCGACGAACAACCCGATCGCGACTCCGCCAAAGGAGGTGTGTGCGAGTGCTTCACCGATCAGGGCCATCTGGCGGTTGACGAGGTACGCGCCCACGACTGGTGCGGTAAATCCGATAAGCACGCCCGCTGTGAACCCGTGTTGGAGAAACGAACTCGACACCAGCCAGTGCCCGTTGAACGCTCGCTCCATCCCACTCCAGAAGAGATCGAACAGGGGTGGAAATACCCACACGATGAACACACCGAATACGAGCAACACGACCGGTATGCCGACGGCGAGTGCTCCGAGCTCTCGCCGGCGGCGAGTGGTTCCAGTGGCCACAGTTAGTCACCATCCGAAGCGGATCTGGAACTGACCGCCCGCGCGGAGCTGAACGCCTGTTCGAGGGCACCACTTTCGAGGAACTCATCGGTCGCGCTGTGCTCGTATAGCTCCCCATCGAGACACGCCATCGTGTCGGCGTACTCGCTGACCATCCCGATGTCATGCTCGATGAGGACGATCGTGATTCCGTCTGCGTTGAGCTCGGTGAGGAGGGTGTAGAACTGCTCGACGACATCTGCATCGACTCCGACCGTCGGCTCGTCGAGTGCGAGCAGATCTGCATCCGAGGCCAGCGCACGAGCGATGTACGCCCGCTGTCGCTGCCCCCCAGAGAGGGTGCCGATACGGCGGTCGGCGTAGGCCCCCATATCGACGGTCTCGATCGCGTCGTCGATAGCCCGATAGTCCTCGTCAGTGAGTCGTCGGAGTCCTGCGTGGGGATACCGTCCCATCTCGACGACTTCTCGGACGGTGACCGGCATCATCGAGTCGGTGTCTGTCGAGTGCTGTGAGACGTATCCCAGCCGGGTCCCGTCGACGAGCTCATCTGCAGGCGTGCCGAACAGTTCGACCGATCCCGAATCGGGCGACTGAAGCCCCAGCATGATCTTCAGCAGCGTCGTTTTGCCGGACCCGTTCGGACCGACCAGCCCCAGAAACTCGCCGGATTCGATCGACATCGAGACGTTTCGCAGGACTGGCTGTTCCTCGTACGCGAAGCTGACGTTCTCGATCTCGATTGCGGCCTGCGTCCGCGTCACGCCACGCTCGTGTACTGCCATCGTGTCGGTTGATCACTCCGCCTGTAAAGCCTGTTCGAGCGTCGGGAGGTTGATCTCCCGGAAGTGCTCTACATAGCCCCAGTCGGGTTCCATTTCGACGCCGGTATCGAGTTCCGGGGCACCGTCGATCTGAGTTTCCACGGGGGACAGCGGCAGAATACTCGCGTCTGTCTCCTCAGCAAGCGACTCCGCGAGCTGTGCCGGCTCGCCCACATCGTAGAGAACGTGTTCGATCCCCTCCGCGTCGACCAGCTCCTCTATTTCCTGAACGTCCTGTGGATCCGCAGCGTCGTCCGGCGAGGTTCCAACGGGCGAGTACACGTCGATTCCGTACGCCTGATTCCACCACTGGTAGGAGTCGTGGGTCGCCACCACGATCGACGTCAGTTCCCCACGGGCGACGATATCCTGTATGTCCTCGTGGAGCTCCTGGAGCCGTTCGTTGAACGAGGCCGCATTCTCCCGGTAGAACTCTTCGTTATTGGGGTCCATCTCTACCAGTCCGTCGGCGATGTTTTCGACCCCCTCCTGTGCGTACGTCGGGTCCATCCACCAGTGTTCGTCGTCATCCTCTGCGGGGCTGTCGAAGAACTCGATCCCGTCCGACGCGTCGATAACCACCGTGTCGTCATCGTCCGCAAGCTGTGTTGCAGCGTCGTCCTGCCAGGCTGCGAAGTCACGCATGTAGACGAAGCCACCAGCGTTGTCGATGTCCTCGACAGTCGCTGGCTCGGGGTTCCAGTCGTGACCGTGTTCTCCGACAGGGACGATATCCAACGGGTCCACGGTGTCGTCACCCTCGCCGACAACCTGTCGGGTAAAATCCCACAGTGCCGGCATTGACGCGATGACCGTATCCTCGTCTGCATCAACCTCTGACTCGTCCCCTCCACCGACACAGCCCGCGAGGCCTGCCACCACGGCACCGCCAGTGAGCAGCATGAAATGACGACGTGAAAAGAGAGTCGAACGATTCCTTCGACGTTCGGAGTTCATCGATTACCTGTATCCCAGGCCGCCTTTTGTATTTTACTAAGCTAACTCGTTAATTAGACCAATCTAATTCCTGGTGACTCTCATACCGACAGCAGAGGAAATGTAGTATCTCACGTTCCCCGGCGTAGAATCGATCCCCCTGACACAAACAAGCACTGGACTCGGGTCAGTATCCGCTGACTGGTAGCGGAGAAGGGCCAGAACAGCCGTCTCGGGGCTCGAAACGCTCCGTTTGTTTTTAACATCCCGTACGGGATGTCCCTGTATGAGTGTTGGAGAGCGACTCGGTACAGCATCCAGTACGGTTGCTGGAGCCGTCACGAGCCACAACCGGCTCGTCGTCGTGGTGATGCTCGTTTTGACTGTTGGAGTCGTGGCTGGACTGACCCAGGGCCAGGGCGAGACGACGAACGCGGGAGCCGAAGACGTCATCGAAGGGACAGCGGTACACGAGGCAAACGAGTATCTCGAGGAGGCGTACTTCGATGAGCGAGGGGCGACACCGACACCGCTGAACGTCTACTTTCAGAGCGACGAGCGGTCGGTGTTGAGCAAGCCGGGACTGGTGGCCGCACTCGAGTACCACCGGCTGATACTCGAGACAGACGCGGTGACAGACAGTCTGTCTGAGGCGGGAATCAACAGTCCGGCAACGATCGTCGCGTCTGAGCTATCCGATAGCCAGGATCCGAACCTGGCTGAGCAGCGTGCGGCGCTCTCGGCAGCTAGCCCAGACGAGGTGGCCAGCGCCGTGGAGCAGACGTTCACTGGCGGCCAACAGACTCGGCTGCTGTTACCGGTGAGCTACGAGACCGGCACGACCGATGCCGCCGCGATGCGGCTCACGCTGTCTCTCGACGGCGACCCCGGAGAGACAGTCACCGACGAAGCCGCCGAGGTAGCCAGCCAGGTCGACGAGACTGCGCCAGTGACCGTGTTCACGACGGACGGACTCAACGATCAGCTGCAGAGCGCGGTACTCCCGGAGTTGGGGTGGCTTGTCGTCCCGTTGATTTTGCTCGTGTTGGTTGTCGTGCTCGGGTTCACATACCGAGACGTAACCGACGTTCTGGTGAGCCTCGTCGGTGTCATCGTCTCGATGCTGTGGGCGTTCGGGTTGATGGGCTGGCTGGGACTTTTCAACCAGCAAACTGGGCTGATCGTGCCGGTACTTGCCATCGCGCTGAGCATCGACTTCAGCTTCCACACGTTCATGCGGTACCGCGAGCGCCGTGGTGCCGACGACGGGATTCGAGCGGGGCTCAAACGGTCGAGTGCAGCGGTACTGGTCGCCTTTCTGCTCGTGACCGTGACCGCGGTCGTCGGCTTCCTGCCGAACCTCCTCAATCCAATCGAGCTCATCAGAGACCTGTCCGTTGCGTTGATCCTCACGGTAATCGCGGCCTTTGTGGTGTTTACCACGCTGGTGCCGGCACTGAAAGTCAGTGCCGACGGACTCTGGGAGCGGTTTGGCTTCGACCGCACTGGGACCGCACTCGGCAAGGGGCCGTATCTCGCCGCCGTCCTCCGCCGCGGCGCAACCGCGGCTCGGCGGGCGAGCTTCGCGATCATCGTCGTCGGACTGGTACTGGGAGTCGTCGGCGGGATTGCGTTCACCGAACTCGAGCGCCAGCAGTTCCAGGAGTCGGACCTTCTTTCCGATCCCGGCTGGCAGTCCGAGCTTCCCGGACCGATGGGTTACGAGCTCCACGAGACCGAGGCCGCACAACGGCTCTCTCTCGTCAACGAGCAGTTCGGGACTAGCACAGACGATACGGACGATACGAGCGGATACACGCAGTTTCTGCTCCGCGAGGACGTGACGACCGCGGAGACGATGCAAGCGCTTGCGGCCGCCGAGGACGCCGCCGCAGCAGCCGACCCCGAAGTGATTCTCACCCAAGGCAGTACGGTCGACGTGCGGTCGCCGCTGACGGAAATGCAGCGTGTTGCCGCAGAGAACCCCGACTCGGAGTTCGCCGCGACGTTCGCCGAGGCCGCTGGGAGCGAGACGACCGAGCCAACGGAGCTCCGTACTCTCGTCCCAGCGTCTGACGTCGAGGCGGTCCTCGACGCGTTCTACGAGACGGCCCCCGAGCGGGCAACACAGCTGATCGAGCGCACCGAGCAGGGGTACACGTCGGTGCGCGTACTCGTGCCCGTACAGACCGAGTTCGGCGACGACCGCGCGGCGGCGATGTTCGAGATCGAGGAGACGATCGACGAGGCGACCGACGCGTCGGTGACTGCTGTCGGGGCCGGAACGGTAAACGAGGCGTTTCTCGAGGAAATCGTCGACGGGATCACCGCGACGATGGTGCTCGCGCTCGGGGGTGTCTTCGTCGTCCTCGCGGTCGTCTACCGGGTCACATACGGGAGTGCGAGCCTCGGAGTCGTGACCGGACTGCCGATCGCGTTAGTTCTTGCCACAGTATTCGGAGGGATGTACGCACTCGAAGAGCCCCTGACGCCGAACACGGCGCTTATCATCGGGATCGCGATCGGTCTCGGAATCGATTACAACATTCACGTTAGCGATCGGTTCGCGACAGAGCTCGAGCGCGGCGCCACCACCCGGGAGGCACTTCGAGCGGCGACGACTGGCACCGGCGGCGCGCTGCTCGGCAGTGCTGTAACATCGGCGGGAGCGTTCGCGCTGCTGATTGTCACGCCGTTCGCGCTGTTTGAGTCGATCGGCACGATCGTGGCGCTTACCCTCGGGACAGCGTTCCTGCTGAGTGTCTTCCTGCTTCCGAGTCTCCTGTACCAGTGGGCACGCGTGGTGGATCCGGAGGCGGCGACGAACCAGGCGACACGTTCGTCGACACTCAGTTGATCGCGGCCGACGCCGATCGCCGATCGATCGGGGTCGAAAGCAGTGACAGTTGAGCCGGCGACCGCCGTTTCCCGCGGCCGCTACTGAAGAACGATCCGACCCTCAACCTCGACCGAGAGACCGCCGTTTCGGGCGTGTTCGACCAGCAGCTCATGTTGGATGCCGTGTTCGTCCACGCGGTGGCGTGGACCGATCGTCGGAAACTCGTCGTCAGTGTGAAGCAGATACTCCGGCAGCGCGACCCTGTACTGTCGGTCGTCGTCGACCGGTCGGCCGTCGACGGTCATCGTCTCGAGCCTGTCGGCCCCGCGGTCGTAGACGATCCGAGCCCCACTCACGTGACCGTGCCACCAGCCGTCCTCCCCGAAGTTCGTCGTCGTCCCGGCCATCTCCTCGGCAACCGACCGCAGCTCTGCTCCGGTCAGCAAGACGGTCACGAGCTGTTCCTCAAACGGAACGATCGAGATGCAGTCCGCGACGGTCACCGCCCCGGACAGCGGTGTGCCCAGCCGGATGCCACCGGAGTTTTGCAAGCCGACGTCGGCGTCGGTGCCAGCGCCGGCGCGGTAGGCGTCGGTGACGAAGTTACCGATCCGTGACTCGCCGCCGTAGACGGTCTCGTTGGTGCGATAGAGCGGCGTCTCGGCCCGCCCGACAACCCGGTCGAGACCAGCCCCGTGGGCGTATTCGCGCAGACGCCGGGCCACCTCGGGGGCCGGCTCGGGATCGATCGCACCCAGCTCGATCAGCTCTGCCGTAACACCGTCGTCTGTCAGCTCGGCCGCGACGACCGCCTGGCCGTTCACCCCCGGTCGAGCGAGGACCGCTCCGTCGACGCGGTCGATCCGGCGGCTGTGGACGTGCCCACCCAAGACCAGATCGACGTCGGTCTGTTGGGCGAGCGCGTCGTCTCCCCGCCCGAGGTGTGAGAGTGCGACGATGTGTTCGGCTCCGGCACCACGAAGCGCCGCGATCGCGTCTCGCGCTGCTGGTATCGGATCGGCGAACGACAGCGCTCGTGCCGAGGGGTTCAGCGAGGCCGTCGCCGGATCGGTCAGACCGAACAGCCCGACGCGCTCGCCGTCGACGGGTTCGATCGCCCACGGAGAGACGCCGGCATCGCGACCGAACAGCTCCCCGTCTTCGTCGCGGGCGTTCGCGCTCAGCCAGGCTGGCTGGCTGTCGGCAACGAGCTCCCGGGTCCGGTCGGGGCCGAAATCGAAATCGTGGTTCCCGAAGGTTTCGTACCGCGTGCCAGCAGCCTCGAAGAACGAAATCGCCTGCCGACCCTTCGCGACCAACGCGAGCACGCCCGGGGCGGTGTCGTCGCCGCTGCCCACCACCAGGCTGTCGGCACCGTTCTGGTCCCGGAGAAACCCGGCAAGCGCTGCGGCTCGCTCCGGATCGTCGTAGACAGCTTCGATATCCGAGTGATGGAGTAGCCGAACCACGTTCCGTCTCCGCGTGCGAGCACAATGGGGGTGACGATCCCGTCTTGGCAGCCGGGAAACCCGACTTCCCCTTCTCTCTCGACTCGGCGGACTGTGTCAGTCTTTGCGTTCGACGACGTCTCCGAGGGTGTATCCGCCGGTCGAGGTCTCGCTTTCCCATTCGGTGTCGTCGGTCTCGCCGCCGGCGGTGAGATCGATGTCGAGTGCCCGCTCGAGCTTGCTCTGGACCTCGTCGCTCGGGAGCGTGTCGCCGCGCTCGAGTTTGCCGATCAGGCTCGCTTTCTCGTTGAGCTGGTCTGCGAGCTCCTCACGGGAGAGGTTCGCCGCCTCACGAGCGTCGCGGATCCGCTCGTCGTAGTCCTGTGCGAGCTCTTCGATGTCGCCGTACATGTCGCTTCGACCGCCCGACCGGCTACTACTGCCCCCAGAGGAGCTGGCCGTCGATCCGGTGGTCGAAGAGCGGCCGCCGCTGTCGGTGGTAGCGCTCGTCGAGTACTTCGTCGAACTCGAGCTCGTCGACTCGGTCTGTACTTCGGTCCCGAACTCGGCACACTCGTCACACACCTTGAGCTCGGCGCCCTCGATTTTCACGCGCTTCGGGCTCGCCGTCTCTGTCCCGCACATCTCACACTGGACCATACACCGAATTCGCCGTCGCCGGGCATAAATTCCACGCCCCGAGAGCATCACCGGAGATCGCGCATGGCGTAGTAGAACCGCTGGAGGGCAGTCAGGTGGCCGACGACCGCAAACACGACCAGCAGCCACTCCACGGAATCGAGCCCGAGAGCGGTCGCGTTCGTCACCGACGCGACGACGGCCGTGACGCCGACCAGCGCGAGTCGGTCGGCCCGCCCGAGCAGGCCGCCGTAGACCCGATCGAGTCCGACGGCCTCGGCCTGGGTGCCGAGATACGAGGTGAGCAACACGCCGGTCACCGCCGCGAACCCGAGTCCGTACGCGTCGACGCCGGCGGCGAGCCCGGCGATGATCGCCACGTCGGCGTACCGATCGAGCACGTGATCCAGCAGATCCCCGGCCGGCGAGTCGGTCTCGAGTTCGCGTGCCAGGGCGCCGTCGATGAGATCCAACACGCCGTTGCAGAACACGAGAACCGCACCGACCAGATACGCAAGCGGCGTCTCGCCGGCGAGATAGAAGCTCAGGCCCGCGGCGGCCGCGACGGCGACCGCGAGCACGCTCACGCCGTTCGGAGAGAGCCCGAGCCGCCGGGCACCGGTCACGAACGGGGCGATCAGTCGGTCGGCCAGCGGCCGGAGCGAGTCGAGTGTCACGGCTCGAGATACTCGGTGAACGACACCGTACCAGCGCTCGGCGCACAGTCGCCCTCGATCACTGCCTCGATCGCCGCAGCCGTGCTCTCGGGGGAACGGTCCGTGGTGTCGATCTCGTAGACCGACTCGGGGCCGTGGCGGTCGACTGCCGCTGCAAGCACGAGATCGAGCGCTTCGCTCTCTGCGTTTTCCGCAACCGAGTCCGCCGCCATCCCCCGGTCGGCGAGCCGTTCGGAGAGCTGTTCGGGATGACACCGCAACACGACCACGCGGTCGGCGTCGTACCGGTGTGCCAGGTGCGATTCGAAGACGATGTCCTCACGGCCGGCCAGTCGGTCGGCGACCGCCGCGTCGTCGACCACGAGCGAGTCCCGCCGCGAGTCGTGTCCCGCCGCCAGCCCCGCCTCACGGATCAGCTCGTTGAGATGGCACACGGTGAGGTCCGTTTCGAGGGACTCGAGGGCGGTCGTCTTGCCGACGCCGGGGGTTCCGGTCACCGCGACGCGCATCACACCACCTCGTTGAGCCGCTCGACGGCAGTCCGGGTTCCCTCGCGAGTGCCCGTCGAGATCCGGATGCAGTCGGGCAGCCCGAAGCTCGTGCAGTCCCGGACGATCACGCCTGCCTGTTGGGCCGCCTCGGCGACGGCCGTCGCGTCACCGACCGCGGCGAGCACGAAGTTCCCGCCGCTGGGCCACGTGGGAGCGTCGAGTTCCTCGCGGATGTACCGGCGGGCCCACCTGGCCGTCGAGACCGTCTGCTCGAGGTGTTCCTCGTCGTCGAGTGCCGCGAGTCCCGCCCGACAGGCCAGCCGGTTGACCGCAAACGGCGTGTTGATTCGCTCGTAGGCGTCGGCCCACGAGTCCGGGACCATCGCATACCCTAGCCGGAGACCGGCGAGCCCGTACACTTTCGAGAACGTCCGGACGACGGCGACGTTGTCGTGCTCCGCGTCCGCAAGCAGCTCCCGCCCCGAGGGCCGGTCGGTGAACTCGCCGTATGCCTCGTCAACGACCACGAGCGTCTCCGGGAGCGCCTCGGCGACGGTCGCGACGTCGGCCAGAGACATCTCGGAGCCGGTCGGGTTGTGTGGGCTGGTAATGTAGACGATCCGGTGGCCGTCGTGAGCCGCGAGGATCCTTTCTGGGGATTGTCCGAACTCGTCGTCGCGGTCGAGACGGTACTGATCGACCGCACCACCGTGGTACCGGGCGCTCATCTCGTAGTACGCGAAGCCTGGATCGGGCACGAGTACCCGGTCCCCCTCCGCGAGAACGGCCCGGGCCAGATAATCCAGGGCGCCGTCTGCGCCGGGCCCGAGCCAGACCTGTGCGGGCGATAGCTCCCACCGCTCGGCGATCGCGGCCGTGAGGTCGGCGTGAACTGCCTTCGGATATGCGTGGACCCGCCCTGCTGCCGCCTGGATCGCGTCGATTGCCGCGGGACTCGGTCCGTGGGGATTCTCGTTCGATCCCAACTCGAGGAGCTCGGACCTGTCTACCCCCAGCTCCCGGGCGACCTCTTCGACGCCCCGGCCGGCCCGGTAGACGGTGTGTTCAGAGAGATCCCGTATGTCCATGTGTCAGCGGGGGCGCCCCGAGGCATAAGCGTGGTTATCCCGGCCGTAGCCTGTCCGAACCGAACCAGTTTTTCGCCGGGATGTCGAACTGTCGGCAGGGCGTGTGGCCTAGTGGACAGGGCGAGAGGTTCCTAACCTCTCGATCGCGGGTTCGAATCCCGCCACGCCCGTCCGAGTATTGAAGCGTCCACACCTCCCCGACACCGAGGTGTAGAGCAGGCTGTGAACGAAGCTTCGGGCCGACACGACATATGTAAGTTGATCACGCTGATCGGCTTCTGATATTGTGCGAAGTGACTCAGCTCTTCGGTAAACATGAGTTCGTTAATTCACAGTGCTGGCATCCGAACCGAGCTACACAGGTTCCCTGTGGTGTGTCTGTGCGTATGATGAGTGAGTTCTCTTCGGCTTACTCACAGACCAGAGAGGAGTTTATAGACAGTATAGGCTTGTCAGTGGAGGACGGACTGACACAACAGGAAGTCAAACGCAGGCGAGAGGAGTTTGGCTCGAATGAGATTGAAGATGCTGATAGGCGGTCGTGGGTCTCCATACTGTTAGAGCAGTTTCAGGATTACCTGGTGTACATACTCTTTATCGGTGGTATTTTGTCGCTTGCTATCGGGCTGGTACCAGGAGAGAGCCCTCAGTGGGCAGAGGCAAGTATTATTTCGCTGATAATATTTGGTAACGGGCTGTTCGGATTCTATCAGGATTACAAGGCAGAGCGAGAAATTGCGTCGTTATCGGAGCTCACGGCCCCTGACGCAACGGTCATACGGGACAGAGAGGTCATGAACATCGATGCAAAGGAGGTAGTTCCGGGAGATATCATAAAAGTTGACACGGGCGATTCGGTTCCTGCTGACGCGCGGCTCATAGAGGCACAGTCTCTGTCGACATCCGAAGCAGCTCTTACGGGCGAAAGTAAACAGATCAGTAAGTCGGTGAAGCCGGTTGAAGCCGACGCCCCCGTCGCAGACAGGGTGAATATGATATTCAAGGGCACAGACGTCGTCAGAGGGGGTGGTGTCGCCGTCGTCACCAAGACCGGGATGGAGACGGAAATCGGAAAGATCGCCGACGAGCTCCAGGAGGCCGAGACACAGAAGACACCATTTCAAAAAGAGGTCGACAACTTGGGTCGGCAGCTGGCCTACCTGATCTCTGGATTCGTCTTGATCCTCACGTTCATCCAAGCCGCGGTGACCGGCGCAGACACTCTCACGATAATCCTACTCGCGATTGGGCTGGTCGTGGCGGCTATCCCAGAGGCGCTCCCGACTATTGTTACGTTCGCGCTGGCACTCGGGTCGAGACGGCTCGCAGAGAAGGGTGCTGCGGTGAGGCGGTTGCCGGTCGTCGAATCACTGGGATCGGTCAACTACGTGTTGACCGACAAGACAGGCACCTTGACGAGCGGTGAGATGACTGTCAGGAGGGTCTATCAGGATGGGAACCAAGTCTTCGTGACCGGTGTCGGCTCAGAGACCGACGGCAAGTTCTTGGACGAAGATGATCAGACGGTGGGACCGGACGGAGTGCGACAGGTACTCGAGTGTGGTGTATACGCCAACAACTCCGAGATCGGGGCCGGAGAGTTCGGCGGTGACCCGACCGAGATGGCGTTACTGTACTCTGGGGCGAAAGCAGGCATACGCCAGGACATAGCGGTTCGTGATAAGATTCCGTTCAGCTCAGACAGGAAGCGAATGACCGTCATAGACGAGACCAACACAGCGTATATGAAAGGTGCACCAGATACGGTCATCGAGCGCTGTGATAGAATATTAAAAGACGGGAAACCACAGGAGATGACGGCTGCGGACAGGCAACGGATACAACAGAAGGTATCGGAGTACGCGAGTGATGCGTTGCGCGTGATCGGGTTCGCACGGAGAAACGTCGATGAGACTCACCTCGGAGGCGAGGAGGTAGACGAAGACGTCGTCGAGGACGAGATGGTGTTTCTGGGCCTCCAAGCGATGATCGACCCACCGAGAGAAGAAGTACAAAGCGCTATCGACGACTGCAGAACTGCGGGAGTTGACGTCGTGATGGCCACGGGGGACGATCCCGAAACTGCACGAGCGATCGGCGGGACCCTCGGGTTTGACTCCTCGACGGTCATCACCGGTGATGAAGTAGAATCATCAGATCAAGAAGCCCTCAAACAGAAAGTCACCGACACCGAAATATTCGCCCGCGTCTCCCCGAAGCACAAGGTCAAAGTGCTCAAAGCACTCCAGAGTCAGGATTACTACGTCGCGATGACCGGCGACGGCGTCAACGACGCTCCGGCGCTGAAAAACTCCGATATCGGTGTCGCGATGGGACAACGAGGGACCGACGTCGCAAAACAAAGCAGTGACCTCATACTGCTAGACGATAACTTCGTGACAATACGGGACGCAATTGAGGAAGGGAGAACGATATTCGACAACATCCGGAAAGTAACGAACTACTTGCTATCGACGAATTCCGTAGAGGTAATGCTTGTCTTTCTGGGCGCCATTGCGACGGCTATCTTTGCTCCTGACTTGTTCGACGGCGTCGAACAGGCGGCGGTCCTGAGCGCGCTGATGATTCTCTGGGTCAACTTCATGACCGATGGACCACCGGCGATCGGACTTGTGGCTGACGGCAGTGTCCCAGAAATCATGGAGCGTGATCCGAGAGACCCAGACGAAACAATAATTGATAAGAAGATGATAACAACGGTCTTGATGACCGCAGTGCTCGGGTCAGCACTGTTTTTGCCGGTCTTTTTCGTCTTAGCAACAGGACCCATAGCGAACGATATCACGTTAGCTCAGACCACGCTCTTTACCATCTTGGTGTTGTTTGAGCTTGTCATGTTTCACGTGATCAGACGTGAGTACGGGCTGAGGATAACGTCTAACAAGTGGCTTGTCTTGGGTATCGTGGTAGCGTTCGTGGTCCATCTAGCAGTGCTCTATACGCCGTTGAGCGATGTGTTCAACATCACAAGCCTGGGAGTGTCAGATTGGGCGATCTCTGTCGCACCAGTGATCGTGTTCGTTGGACTCGCGATCATTGCACAGACTGCACTCAGACGGTACGTCGGAGCGAGACAGAAAAATGTGTAACACTCGAAGCTAGGATTGCCTACGTATCGGTAAAACAAGTTACGCGTGAGGGGGACATCAGTCCGCTCTGGAGTCCGGAACGGTTCTGCCGAACCGGGGATACACTCAGTGTCCGGACGCGGTCGTAGTTGAGTCCACGGACAGTGCCATCATTGACGAAACGAACGCGTTAGCGAGTATGAGAGGATGGGATAACTTCCGTGCTGAACGTACCTAGACTAGAGTACGGTCCGCAGCACTGGAATATACCTGGCCAACGTTTTGAAACGGAGCAACAGGAGTGTACCTGTTCTCAGCGCACTCTCGTAAGTACAAGAGTAGATAGCAGTAGCGGGGACGGTGGGATGTACACAGCCTACCAGTCGTCTCTGATACTGCCTGGACGAACCATCCCGAAGGTATCCGAGACACGTCCGACCTGAGTTAGGGCAAGAGGCTTCGGAGCGTGCCCTCAATCAAGTTCCTACAGCCAACGAGAGTGTCTCAGGGACTGCCACCGAGGTAGTTCAGAGCAGTTATGCGTCCTCGACGACGCTCGCAAACGCGACGTTCTCACGAACGTCTTCGATCCGAACGGTCGGTTCATCACCGGGACGCGTGCCAGGAACGATCACGACGTAGCCTCGTTCTACCTTTGCGATGCCGTCTCCCTGATCTCCGAGCGACTCGACGCTCACCTCTCGGACCTCTCCTTGATTGACCGGCGGTGCAGGCGGGCCGGTCGCGTCTGGCTCGGACTCGACGGCAGAGGATTCCCCTCTCGGTAACACAGCAACACGGTACGTATCGCCAGGCTCTACCACCCCGTGATCAATCTCCCGGTCAGGAAGCTCGACAACAAACTGACCATCGCGTTCCTGAACCGTCGCTGTAAACAGACTCTTAAGCGAATCGTCAATTTCGACCATCAGTGACCGAAGTCTCGTTCCGTGGGGACTTAGCAGTTTGGGAACACTCCGAAGACCTGCCGACCGGCGATCTTCCAGACAAATACGGAGAGCTAACGCCACCTATCAGCACCCCCTGTCTCTCTGCTCCGGTGCTCAGATCCAGCCTACGGTTCTCGTGTAGGACTCTCCGGAGCCGACCGTTATCCACAGCGTCAAATATAATAGATATATTTTAATTAGGCACTGCTAGATTGGGATCTAACTGGACAGGCCTGTATGAGCGAGTTAGAGTTGAACTGCGTGAGAAACTCTGATCAAACATCAAGCTTTCTTCGGATTTGACGGGTTGTGTATGGCAGTCGGAAAATTAGTTGGTGACGAACTCACTCTATCCGAGGGCCTCCAATCTAGCAGTGCCTTTAATTATTTTATTCTGTTGAAACAGCAGTACCACGACGAGTCGAACACCTCAGTCACAGAACACCCTGAACCGCCGGGGTTCCGTAACAATGAGGACGACGGATACCAACTCAAGAGCTTCATTCGCAACTCGTCCTACACCGGCGAGTGGGACAATCGCTCCCGGCTTGAGATACTGGTCGGGAGCGAGTTGAAAGACCGATACGACCACACCGAGCGACCCCGCCTCGAAATCGCTGACAACCCAAACTGGCCCGACTATGAAAAACAAGGCAGGTTAGAGTTGTGGTACGACGAGACTGACAGCACTTTCCGAGCTTCGCAACCCGTGACTGTTTCTGACGATGCACGGGAGACTCCGCCGGCCGAGCAAAAGGCCACTCTGGATATTGGTGCGCATAATCTCGTCGCCTGTATCACGACGGCTGGCGAGCAATACCTGTACGAATGCCGCGAACTGTTTGAACGGTTTCGTGAGACGGCACGAGAGATCGCCCGGTTACAGTCGAAACTCGAAGACGGGCGATACAGTAGCAAGCGAATCCGGCAGCTGTACCGCAAGCGAACTCGTCGCCGTGATCACGCTCAAGAAGCGCTGTGTCGTGACCTGCTCGAACGACTGTACGAGAACGGTGTCGATACCATGTATATTGGTGGCTTGACCGATGTGTTGGAAACGCACTGGTCGGTCGAAACTAATGCCAAAACGCACAATTTCTGGTCGTTCAAGAAGTTCACCGAGCGACTGGTCTGTACCGCCGAGGAATACGGGATTTCAGTTGAGATCCGGTCAGAAGTGTTGACGAGTCAAGAGTGTCCACAGTGCGGTCCGACAGACCGGACGACGCGGCATCAGGAGACACTCACGTGCCCCTGTGGATTTGAGCGACACGCCGACGTTACGGCGTCAGAAACGTTCTTAGAGCGGCACACAGGGAAGGCAGTCAAGCCGATGGCACGGCCCGTGCGGTTCAACTGGGACGACCACACCCGGTCGGAGTCACCACGCTCTCCCGTGAGGGAAAGTCCCAACGAACAGCGCACAGACCCGAGTACCGTCGACCGTGACGAGAATGTTGCCTCCGGGGACTCCCAGCCAGTCTGAGACTCCCACGACGGTGAGGAAACCGCGCCGTTTACCGCACGGAGGATGTCATGTCGAGCGCGAAGGGCTAGCACGGATAGACTGATCACGACCGATAGTACGGTACAGGTCGGGAGCGGGCAAGACGAGACGGAACAGCTCCACCGACGCGGCTTTTGCTCTCCTCGTCAACGATCACTCGTGTGTACGTTGGCACTTGCCTGGCAGCTGTTCGCCGAGACGCCGGTAGTCGCCGTCGGGACGCGCGACGAGTCGTTCGACCGTCCCAGCGAGCGGCCGGCCGTCCGCGCGTGGGACCACCGCACGATCGCGCCGCTCGATAACCGAGCCGGCGGAACCTGGATCGGGATCACCGAACACGGCGTGATGGCGGCGATCACGAACCGGTGGACAGACGCCGAGCCGGAGGGAACCCGTTCGCGGGGGCTGTTGGTTCGGGACGCACTCGGCTGTCGGAGCGCGGAGGCGGCCGTCCGGGAGGTCGAAGCGAGACTCGACAGCCGGTCCGAGTCTTACGGCGGATTCAATCTGGTCGTCGCCGACCCGACCGGCGCGCTGTTGGTCGAACACGGTCCGACGACGAAGGTACGCACGCTCGAGCCCGGCGTACACGTCATCGTCAACGTCGGGGCAGACGGACGGTACGAGATCCCGGACAGCCGCGCCGAGGCCGGCCGCGAACGCGCCACGAGCGGCGACCGGATCGCTCGGGCGCTACGGCCCGAGCCCGGCGAGACCGGTACCGAGTGGCGGCGTCGCGCCGAAGACGTCCTTGGCGATCACGCTTATGGCGCCTGCGTCCACGGCGAGACGTTCGGAACCCGCTCTGGGACTTCGATCGTCCTCGAAGCGCCTCGTGGGGCAAAACGGGAGGAGCTGTCGACCCGAGTCAGACACGCGCCGGGGCCGCCCTGCCGGGTCCCGTTTACGCCGATCGACGGTAACGATCAGGTTTAACCACGCCGAGGATCCTACTGTAGGTATGAGCGCGTCCGAGGATACGAAAGTCCAAGCCGAGGCAGAACTCTCGCCGGACGAGCGACGGGGTCTCGAGCTGGTCAGAGAGTCCGGTGGGATCCACCAAAGCGAGTTCTGGAAGGAACTCGACATCTCCTCCCGGAAGGGCAGCCGGATCGTCGAATCACTCACCGAAAAGGAGCTCATCCAGCGCGAGGAGACCGTCTATCAGGGCCACAACACGTATTATCTCTCGCCGGTCGCCCGGGATCTGGACTTCTCTCTGCTGATGGCAGGAGATATGCTGACGCCGTTTATTGGGGATGAGGAGATTGACCCCCAGAGCGACGCGTTCTCCCAGTGGGTAATGAGCCTCGCCTACGAGGAGTGAACTCTCTGCTCGCGGCCGGACCCGACGCTCCGGCCGGTTCGGACACCTTCTTATATCATCCCTGGGTACGACGGGTATGGACGCTTCGTTCGATACCGAGCTGCTGGCAGAACTAACAGAGACAAGCGGCGTGCCGGGATACGAGGATCGGATCAGAGAGATCGTTCGACGCGAACTCGAGCCACACGTCGACCGACTGCGCGGTGATGGGATGGGAAACGTCGTCGGCACGATCGAGGGGACCGGGGAGCAAGATGTCGTCATCGCTGCTCACATGGACGAGATCGGGTTCATGGTGCGACACGTGACCGAAGAGGGATTTCTCCAGGTCGACGCGCTGGGCGGATGGGACCCTCGCGTGCTCAAAGCTCAGCGGGTGACCGTCCACACCGACGACGGCGACATCACGGGGCTGATCGGGTCGGTCCCACCGCACACGCTCGACGAACAGGACCGCGAGGCCGAGCCGGAGGTCGAGGACGTGTACATCGACCTCGGACTGGACGGCGAAATGGCGAGCGAGCGCGTCTCGGTCGGCGACCTGGTGACGCTCGAACAAACAACCACACAGGTCGGCGAGCACGTCACCGGGAAGGCACTCGACGATCGGATCTGTCTGTTTGCGATGCTCTCGGCGGCCCGCAGACTCGAGAATCCAGCGGTCACCGTGCACTTCGCGGCCACCGTCCAGGAGGAGGTCGGGATCCGGGGCGCCAGGGCGATCGGCGTCGATCTCGACCCGGATCTAGGGATCGCACTCGACGTGACCGTCGCGAACGACGTCCCGGGGTTCGAGCCCGGCGAGCAGGTGACCCAGCTCGGCGCCGGAACCGCAATCAAGCTCAAAGACTCGAGCGTGATCACCAATCCGAAGGTCTCGACGCGGCTCCGCGATCTGGCAGAGGCCCAAGACATTCAGTACCAGACGGAGGTGCTCCCGGCCGGTGGGACCGACACCGCCGGGCTCCAGGTGGCGGGCGGCGCGACACCGGTTGGCGCCCTCTCGATTCCGACCCGGTACCTGCACACGGTAACCGAGAGCGCACACGTCGACGATGTTGCCGCGACGATCGAGTTGCTGACGGCCTTTCTCAAGACCGAGCAGGCAGATACAGACTACACGCTGTAGCTGCAACCGTCGCTCAGCCGTTTACTGGAACTCTCCTACAGCACGGGACAGCACAGCGTCTGTCGTGTCAGCGCCCCTTACTCATCAGGTGGCTCCGGAGCAGGTCGGCTTCTCGGTCGACGCTAACCGGATCGATCACTACGACCGTCTCGTCTGACTCGACAGCCAGCTCCCCGAGTCCGGCGAGCGCGGCGCCACCGGTCGCACTGATCGGAACGCCCCGGTCGGTCAGCCCCGTTGCGGTGGCGAGCAGCTGCTCGTCGGCGATTGCGAGCACCCTACCGTCTGTCGCCTCGACAGCCGCGAGCACGTGCCGACCGCCGCGGGGGTCGGGGACCTCGAGTGGATCACAGATCGTATCGGGATGCTCGACCGACGCCGGCTCGTCGGTCGCCTCCGCAAGCGGCGCACAGCCGGCCGCCTGCGCGGCGTACAGTCGTGGGACGGTCGCTGCCGCTCCGGCAGCGGCGAGCTCGCGAAAGCCACGGTGGAGTCCGACGAGTGTCGTTCCGTGCCCGGTCGGGACGAGCACCCGGTCCGGAACCTCTCCTAGCTCGGCGTACAGCTCGTAGGCGATCGCTCGCGCGCCGTCGTGGCGATACGGCGTCTCGAAGGGGGCCAGCGAGTACCACCCCGCCGACTCGTCGGGCGCTGCACTCTGTTCCTCCCGGGCGGTCTCGCCGGATCCAGAGTGGGTGTCAGCTGCTTCAGTGAACGCCTCGTACGCGTCGGGATACCGGCCCCCGACGACGGTCAGCTCCGCTCCGTGGGCGTTGATCATCGCCTTGTTCGTGAACATCGTTCGAGACGGGACAAACGCCTCCAGATCGAGCCCAGCACGAGCAGCGTAGGCTGCCGCCGACTGGGCGCCGTTGCCAGTCGAGGGGAGCGCACTCGTCTGGCTCCCCAGAGCCCGCGCGAGTCCAACCGCGAGGCGCATCTCGCGGTCTCTGACGCTTCCGGTCCCGGTCTGTCCCTCTGTTTTAAGCAGGACCGACGCACCGTCCCCGAACTCTCCCGGCAGCTCGATCAACGGCGTCCCGCCGGCACCGAGGGTCGGTAGCTCGGGCTCTGGAATCGGAGTCGGCGGGGAGCGCCCCGGGCTGTACTCGGAGAGAGCCGTCGCGTCGTAGACCGAGACGAGCGATCCGGTACAGACGGGACAGATACTGACCGTGTGATCGTGGGTACGTCCACACGCGAGACACCGGAGCCCGTCGAAGGCCGCAGTCGTCTCCATACCGTCAGTTGGACCGGTCAGATATATGCATCCGGTCTGGCCGGCTCGGAGGTGTTTTGCGCCTCGACCCGTATCAGAGAGTATGACGCGTGTCGTCGTCGTCGGCGCCGGGCTTGCGGGACTCGTCGCGGCACGGCACCTCACGGAACACGGACTCGACACCCTCGTACTCGAACAGGCAGACACCGTCGGCGGCCGGGTCGGGACGACCGTCGAGGACGGGTTCACGCTCGATCGCGGCTTCCAGGTGCTCTTTCCCTCGTATCCGGCGGCCAGGGCCGAACTCGACCTCGACGCACTCGATCTGCGGCGGTTCAGCCCGGGCGCGATCGTCGCCCGGCCCGGCAGCCGGTCTGTGCTCGCCGATCCGCTCAGGGATCCGACCGCAGCGCTCGAGACGGCACTAAACAGGGCGGTGACGGTCGGCGACAAGCTCCGTGTGCTGTGGCTGCGGATCGCTCTGGCCCGGCGGTCGCTCGACGAACTCGACGACGACACGACGATCAAAGAGAAACTCGCCGAGTGGGGGTTCTCCGAGCGATTTCGACGCCGGTTCGTCGCCCCCTTTTACGGTGGGATCACGCTCGATCGGTCGCTGTCGAGTTCGGCATACGTCTTCGAGTACACGTTCAAGATGCTCGCAGCCGGCGCGGCCGCAGTCCCAGCCAGAGGAATGGCAGCGATCCCGCGTCAGTTGCGCGCGCGGGCACGCGACGCAGGTGCGACCGTCGAGACCGGCCGGACGGTCGTCTCGATCGACCGGACAGACCCTGGCGTTCGGGTCGAGACCACTGGCGAGACGATCAGGGCCGCTGCAGTCGTGGTGGCGACCGATCCGGTCACGGCGGCCTCACTCACCGGCTGTGAAGAGATCCCGACCGAGGGCCGGGGATGTGTCACCCAGCAGTTCGCGCTTCCGGAGAGGCTCGAGACCGGCGGACGGATTTTACTCAACGCGGCCGACACACGGCCAAACCAGATCGTTCCGGTCTCCGAGGCCGCCCCCGAGTACGCTCCTGGGGACACACAGCTCGTGAGTGCGACCTTCCTCGGGATCCCCAGAGAAGACGACCAGGCGTTAGCGAGTGAGGTCCGGGCGACGCTGTCCGCGTGGTATCCCGACCGATCGTTCAAGAATCTCAGGCTGCTCCGGACCGACCGGATCCCGTTCGCACAGTTCGCCCAGCCGCCCGGACGGGTCACGGAACTCCCAGACGTCGACGCGCCGGCGGATCCGGTGTACCTGGCCGGGGAGTACACGGAGTGGTCTTCGATCCAGGGCGCGATGGCGAGTGGTCGACAGGCTGGGCAGGTGCTCGGGCGTCGGCTCGGCGGAGACCAAGACCAGAGCCGGAACTGGAACCAGCCCCAGACACAGACACAAGCAAAGAGTTACGACCGGTGACCGCGACGGTGGCGGCAGACTTTTTGACGGTGGCGGCGCGGATCCAGGCATGGGCGAAGACGACGTCGACGCGACCGACCGAGAGGAACTCACGTATGCGGCCGCCGGGGTGGATCTGAGCGCGAGTGACGCCGCAGTCACCGCGCTGGTCGAGGCGACAGGCGGCTTCAAGGGAGAGTTCGCCGGGGTGATCGAACTTGACGACCGGTATCTCGGCCTTACGACCGACGGAGTCGGAACGAAGCTGTTGGTCGCGGAGGCCGTCGGCGAGTACACCACGATCGGCATCGATTGTCTGGCGATGAACGCGAACGACCTGGTCGCGGAGGGACTCGAGCCGATCGCGTTCGTCGACTACCTCGCCGTCGAGACTCCGGACGAGACCACCGCGGCGGCGATCGGCGAGGGACTGCGCAGGGGGGCAAACGAAGCCGGCGTCGCGCTGGCCGGTGGCGAAACGGCGGTGCTCCCCGAGGTCGTCACCGGGTTCGACCTAGCCGGTGCCTGTGTCGGGATCGCTCCGGGCGACAGGCTCGTTCCCGGGACGGCCGAGTCCGGTGACGCGCTGGTCGGCTGGCCGTCGAGTGGGATCCACTCGAACGGACTGACCCTCGCCCGGGAGGCGCTCACTCGGAAGTTCGACTACGGAGACCCGTTCCCGCCCGACCCCGACCAGACGGTCGGCGAGGTGTTGCTCGAACCGACGCGGCTGTACACCGACCTGGTGGCGGCGTTGCGCGCACACGAGGTCCACGCCGCCGCACACATCACCGGCGGCGGCTGGACGAACCTACAGCGGATGGGCGCCCGTCGCTACGAGGTGACCGATCCGTTCCCGATCCAGCCGGTCTTCGATCTGATTCAGTCGACCGGGAGCGTCGCCGATCGGGAGATGCACCGGACGTTCAATATGGGCACCGGCTTCGTCGCCGCAGTCGCGCCGGCGGACGCCGACCAAGTGGCTGCCGAAACCGGCGGCGAGGTGATCGGCCAGGTCGGGGAGGGTAGCGGTGTCAGTATTCGCGGCCTGGAGTTTCACTCAGACTGAAAGCTCGACCGTCGTCACGCGAACAATAGCTCTCCCGGTCATCGTTCTGGTTCGCGGCCGCTATCCACGCTGTCGGGGCGGACCGACGCCACCGCCGATCACAGGCGCCGTCGTGCTCCTCTCGCCAAAGCTTGCTCCAAGAGCACTCGCCGACGACCATCGGGGCGTCAGACCAGAACTCGTCCCCGTTGCTGGCGGACTCATCCGTTGCCATCAGCTGTATGTGTTCGTACCCAGATAGAAACTCTTTCATGGCACTGCTAGATTGAGGCCCTCCGATGGAGTGAGTTCGTCACCAACTAATTTTCCGACTGCCATACACAACCCGTCAAATCCGAAGAAAGCTTCATGTTTGATCAGAGTTCCTCAAGCAGTACAACTCTAATTCGCTCAAAAAGCCCGTCCAGTTTGATCCCAATCTAGCAGTGCCCCTCTCACGCTGCTACCAGTTGTGAGAACTAGCAGGACTGTCCGGCTCGCCGCTCAGGAGTATCTACGGGGCGAGCCGGTTCTTGCGGCCTTTCAGTTCGGACTCGTAGTACTCGAAGGTGACCGGACACCACTCGGCGGCCAACCCGAGAATGCGTTCCGTCATGCGACGGATCTCCCACTGCGCGTCCGCTGCCGCTCGCATATCTGCGATGTGCATCAACATCCGGGCGTTTACCGTCATGACCATGTTGACTTTCGTACCGATCGGGAGCACGAACCGGGCGTCTTCGGGTGGCATGCCGAGCTCAAGCAGCTCTTGGTAGGCGTCAAACGCATCGGCGACGGTCTCGCGAAACAGCTGTTCGCGGCGTCGGGCGGTCGCCTCGTCGACAGGTCCGGACTGCTGGTTGCGGCCGATCCAGTCGGGATCGCCAGCTGACGGGGGAACCACGACCATCTCCCCGTCACGAACCTCGGCGGGGTCGACATCGTCGAACGCCACGTACCGCATCGACTGGACGTCGAAGGTCGCGTGGCGGTGTCGCGTTACCTGTGCGAGACACGAGCGGCTGATCCCCTCGACGGCGAAGGTCGCGTGCGGATGCTCGAAGGGGCCGTAGTGTCCGTGATCGAGCAGCCGATGGATGAGCGTCTCCTTTTGTTCTGCGAGCGAGTCCCCGCCGATCTGTGCCATGACCTCCTCGAACGGCGTGTCGGCGACGAACTCCTCCATGTAGTCGTTGCGGGCTGCCTGGCAGATCAGCCGCTCGGGATCGTCGGTCGCCTCGAGTAATCGAACCTCCATACTCGCCGACCGTCCTGGAGGGTAATAGATCCTTCCGGTCGCGGCTCAGGCGAGTGCGTCTGCGGTCGCCGCCAGCAGCGCCTCCCGAGCTGCCTCGCGCTCGCCGGCCAGAAACTCCACGCGATCGCCGCGGTGGTCGAGTCCGGCCCTCGGGGCCCGCTCGTCTGCTGCCGCCGCGAGCTCCCGGAGATCGATGTCTGTGTCGGCGCCGGTCACGATCCGGGCCTGATCCCGTCCGAGTCCGACGACCGCCGCAACATTTTCGCTGTTCCGTCGGAACAGCTCCTCAAGCAGCAGCCGGTCGGGCGGAAACTCGTACCGGTGTGTGTAAGCTTCGGTGTCGAGAACGAGCGCCGTCTGTTCGTCGCCAGCCAAGGCGTGTCGTTCGGTGTTCGCCTCGGCGGTCTCGACGGCGCTCTGCATCCGGGTGCGGAACTGCTCGCTGATGTGGCCGGCGAGGTCGGCAGCCGTGTCTGCTGGGAAGAGCAGATCCGCGATCAGCTCGCGCTTGTCCTCGTAGGACTGGTAAAATGCCTCGAGGGCGACCGCCTCGCGAAGCATCGCAATGACCGACTCGTCGTAGCCGGCCTCCGCAGCCGCCGACTGGTACGCCGGAGGTGTCTCCTCCCAGAAGCTGACCGCCGGGAGGTGACGGAGCTCGGATCGAACGCTGTCCTCAGGTGCCGTCGCGGCTGCGACCGCGCTCGCCAGCCCGGTGGTCGTCGTGTCGGCCGGGCCCGACAGCAGCTCGGTCCGGTCCGAGACCTCCTCGGGGATCGCACTCGCGTCGACCACGACTCGTCTCGCGTCGTAGACACCCAAAAGATCCAGCCCGTCGGCAGAGCCGCCCGTTCCGCCAGCCGCGACGAAGACAAACAGCGGGATCGTCTCGTCGTGTTGGGCCCGATCAGAGAGCATGCGCGTGACGTCTCTAGTCGCGTCGTCCATGTCGTAGGTCGTCCCCTCGACCGGTCGACGATCAAAGTAGTGATACTCCGCGTCGGGATCCTCGTGGTGATCGCGGACGAGTGGGAGAACCGCGCGCTCTATCGCCACGCTCGCCGCATACCCGTCGACGGTCGCAGCGTGTCGGACCACGATCGGTCGCCCCTCGAAGACTGCCCGTCTGAGCTCCGTCGCCACGTCGATGAGCGTCCCGGCTGCCTGCTCGACTGCCGGGTCGTCGGCGATCGGCGCGATGGCCTCGGGCTCTGCCCGGTCTGTCAGTGCCGTCTCGAGTCTGTCGGCGAAGGCCGTCTGTTGGTCGCCGGTCAGTTCTGTCAGCGCCTCGGTCTCGACCTGGAGCTCGCCGCGGCGCCTCTCCGGACTGCCGGTGATCTGGACGGGGTCGTCAGCCTCGATCTCTGGGTACGCACGCACGCCGGCGCCGTTGAACGCCGCACACTCGATCTCGCCGGTCTCGTCGCGTACTGTGAACACCGTCGGGCCACTGGTCTGGCGGACACCCACCACCTCGGCGTCGAACCGGACCAGCTCGTCTTCGTGCTCACCGAGTTGTTCGACGCGTGTCTCCTCGGGGCCAGCCACCGGCTCTGTCAGGTCAGCAGTCGTGTCGTCGGTCTCCTCGGCGCTGTCGTCGTGTGAGGGCTCGGTAGACGAGTCGGTCGAGTCGACGGCCGCCGGATCGCCGACAGAGCCGGTCGTCTCGTCATCGGTGTCCCCGTCCAAGAGCCGCTCGCCGCCCTCCGGATCGTCGATCAGCATGCCGCGAAACGCCGCCGGCTCCTGCCGAATCGACCAGCCAAGGTCGACGTTGCCGTTCGAACGGACGTTTTTCACCTTGACGAACAGCTCGTCGCCCGGCTCGTAGGAAAGGCTCTCGAGACGCTGGTCGATCTCGCTTCTGTGCAGCAGTCCCGTGACGCTGTCGCCGATGTCGATGAACACGCCGAACTCGGCGTACCCGTCGACCGTCCCCCGGTAGTACCGGCCCGAACTCAGCTCCTCGGGGTCTGTCCCCCGGAACTCGAACCCGACATCTTCTTCGTGGAGTTCACAGACGCGACCGTCGACCGACGCACCGCAGATGATACACGAACCCATTTGTTTGTACGAACGGTCCCGGCTTAAAACGGTTGTCGGATCGACACCGGTCGGACGCGTCGGGGACTGTGTAGTCCCCGGGTCGGATATCCAGGTCAGTGCGAGAACGGCGACAGCGTCGACCGCGACACGGCATCTGGACTGGACGGCTCGTCCGGACGGACTCGAAGAGAGCTAGGATCCGGAAGCCTTGATATCCTCCCACCCTGAATGGGTGGGCGTGAGCTTCCGCTCGCAACGTGTCATTCCTGATCGCTCGCGCGGTCGAGCAGCGTCTCGAGCTGATCGGGAAACAGGGCGATCTCGACATCACTGCCCTCGGCGTCGGTGAACGCGAGCTTGACGCGTTCATCGCCGAACTGCCGTACCTCGAGCCCCGTGACGTCGTACAGCGAGACCGTGGCCGTCGTCGTGGAGGCACCGACGTGTTTGATCGCGCCGTCCTCGAGCTCGAAGCTGAACTCATCGAGATCGATCGTGAGCATACCACACACTTTCGCCCCGACGGACAAAACTACGACGCCTCGACGACCGCCTCGACGTGAGTCCGCAGCTCGGCGATCAGCTCGTCGACCGACGGGTGCTCCGCATACAGCCGCACGTACGGTTCGGTGCCGCTCGGACGGGCCAGAAACCAGCCCTCCGACAGATCGATCCGGATCCCGTGGTCGGTGTCGACGGTTCCGTCGTAGGCCGACGGCAGCCGTTCGCGCAACCGGTCCATGACGGCCGACTTCTTCGCGTCGGGACAGGGAACACTCTCCTTGCGGTACGGTCGGTCGGCGATCGGAGCACACAGCTCCGAGAGTCCCTCGGCGGCGACCAGACGGGCGAGGACGGCCGCCGAGGCGACGCCGTCTATCCAGCCACCGTGTTCCGGGTGGACGTGTTTCCATGGCTCTGCGGCAAAGACGACGGTAGATTCAGTCTCGCCGTCGCCCGTGACCCGGGCGATCCCTTCGTGTAGCGCCCCCAGCCGAACACGTTCGACGCGGCCGCCCGCGGCCGCGACCCGCTCGTCGATCCGTCCCGAGGCGTTTGGCGTCGTGACAACCACGGGATCGGCAGCGTCGCTTTCGCGGGTGTAGTGTTCGGCCAGAATGGCGAGTACGGTGTCCTCGTGGACGACGGCTCCGTCGGCGTCGGTCAGGACAATCCGGTCGGCGTCCCCGTCGTGTGCGATCCCGAGGTCGACCGGCGCCTCGCTGACGTAGGCGCGAAACTCCGCGAGGCTCTCGGCAGTGGGTTTGCTCTCTCGGGCCGGGAAATGTCCGTCGACGTTCGCGTTCACGGCGTCGACGTCTGCGCCGAGCGCGCGGAGCACCTGTGGCGTCGCACGGCCGGCGACGCCGTTGCCACAATCGACCGCGACCGACAGGCCGTCAACGCTCGCGCCGTGGCCGCGGGCGTACTCAACGACGGTCTCCCGGTAGTCCGGGAGCGGATCGATCCGGCCGGAAGTCCCCCACGCGTCCCAGGCGGCCGTCGGCGGTGTCTCGACCCGTTTCTCGACGGCGCGCTCTGCCTCGCGGTCGAATTCGCGACCGTCTTCGAACAGTTTGATGCCGTTGTCGGCCGGCGGATTGTGACTCGCGGTGATCATTATTCCGTGCCGACCCCGGGAAGCAAAGGCCAGCCCGGGTGTCGGGAGCTGTCCCGCCCGGACCGGCGTGGCGCCGCCGCTTGCGACGCCCGCCTCGACTGCTGCAACGAGACCCGGTCCGGTCTCTCTGCCGTCGCGGGCGATGACGACCGTCTCGGCGTCGTCACCGACCACCTGTCCGACCTGTAGTGCGAGCGCCGGCGTGACCTCCGTCACCGGGCCGCGGATGCCAGCCGTCCCGAAAAGCTCCATACCGCTCGTTGGCGGTCGCTCCGCATCAAGCCTGTCGGTGTCTCGTCCGATCTAGCCGGAGGAAGCGTACGCAGAGCCCAGAACTGACCCGTGTGTCCTCGGCACCGAGCCGGGGACCACCCGACGATCCGCGTCAGTCCTCGAACTCGTCGAGGTCGTAATCCGAGATGTCGACGCCGTCGGCGGTAATCTCGGCGATAAACACGCCGTTACCGGAGGCAGCGTCGCGCTCGCTGGCGGCTTTGACGCCGGCCACCGCGACCTCGCGGCTCTCCTCGATCGACATCTCCTCTTCGTAGCGGTCCTCGAGGGTACCGTAGGCGACGGTCATCCCCGAGCCGGTGACGGTGTAGCTGTCTTCCATCACGCCGCCTGCCGGGTCGATGGAGTAGACGTGACTGCCGTCCTCGTCGACACCGCCCAGAATCGGCCGGATCGCGAGGAACGGCCCACCACGAGCGAAGTTGCCGGCGAGCGTCGACAGAGCCTGCATGCTCATGTTCTCGCCGCGCCGGGCCTCGTAGAGGTTCACCTCCGCCCGGAGCGACCGGACGAACGACTGTGCGCCGCCGACGCTTCCGACGAGGGTCAGTGCCGCTGTCGGGTGGATCTGCTCGACCTTCTGGACGTTTTTGTTGGAGACGAACCGACCGCCGAGGCTGGCGCGCTTGTCGGTCGCGATCACGACCCCGTCTGCGGTCGCGATGCCGATGGTCGTGGTGCCGGTCTCGTTGACCGCGCTCTCGTCGCGATCACCGGTCGGCAGCGATCCGAGTTCGGGCTCGTCGGGATCGGTCTCGAGTCGTCGCGAGTGCTCGCCGGGCAGCGAGTCAGGCGTAAACCCTTGCATTGCTTTTCGATAGGAGTCGTCGGCATATAAGCTACCTGTTCCCGGACCCGGTCGCTCCCGACTCGGTCGGGTCGAATCATAAGAGCCGAGTAGGCACCGGTCGAATCGTCGGTATGGACTACACCGTCGTGTTGGAGGCCGCCTGGCTCGTGCGTGATGTCGAGAACGTCGACGACGCGATCGGCGTGGCGGTCAGCGAAGCCGGGAAGCGACTCAACCAGGAAGAGATGGAGTACGTCGAGGTCGACGTCGGATTCACCGAGTGTCCGGCCTGTGGCGAGCCGTTCGACTCGGCATACGTCGCTGCCGACACCGCCCTGGTCGGACTCGTCCTCGAGATGGACGTGTTCAACGTCGAGAGCGAAGAACACGCCCGCCGTGTCGCCAAAAGCGACGTCGGCGGTGCGCTCAGAGACGTCCCACTCACCGTCGTCGACGCGATCGCCACCGACGACGGCGAGTAACCTTTTTGTATAACCCCTAGTAATCCGGCGTATGGAGCTACCCACCCCCGAGGATCTCCGCGAGCGCCGCAAGACGGTCGGGTTGACCCAGGCAGAGCTCGCCGAGCGGGCGGGCGTCTCCCAGCCGTTGATCGCCCGGATCGAGGGTGGTGACGTCGACCCGCGGCTGTCCACGCTGCGTGGGATCGTCAACGCTCTCGAGGGTGCCGAGGAGGGGCTGTTGCATGCCGAGGATCTGATGCACTCGCCGGTCGCGAGCGTGCCGCCAGACGCAAGCGTCGGGGAGGCGGTCGATCTGATGAACGAGCGAGGGTACTCGCAGGTGCCGGTCGTGCGCGACGGCACGCCCCAGGGGCTGATCCGGACGGCCGACATCCGCCAGCGCTCGGAGGACAACGTCGGCGAGCTGCCGGTCGTCGAGGTGATGGGCGAGGCGATCACCTCCGTCGAGCCGGACACGCTACTCGATGCCATCGAAGCACACCTCGATCACAGCGACGCCGTGCTGGTCGTCGAGGGCGGCGAGACGGTGGGGATCATCACCGAGGCCGACGTCGCAGAACACCTCTCCTGACTCGAGGCGACCGGCGACGGTCCGGACGCCGAGACGGGAAACAGTCAAGCCCGTCGGGGCAAACCGGCGAGCATGGGACATCCACACGCCGACCGGGCAGATGATACCGACGACGGGGACGCCGAAAGTAGTGGGGCCGGCCCGCACGGTCGAGATTACAGCATGCGGCCGCTCGTCGTTACCTGGGAGCTCACGCAGGCGTGTTCGCTCGCCTGCGATCACTGTCGGGCGAGCGCGAACCCGGACCGCCATCCCGACGAGCTCACCACGCGCGAGGCTCACGAGCTGTTCGAACAGGTGGCGGCGTTCGGCCAGCCGGCTCCGTTTTTTGTCTTCTCCGGCGGCGATCCGCTCGCCCGGCCGGATCTATTCGAGCTGATCGAGGCGGCCGCCGACCGCGGCGTCACGCCGGCCGTGACTCCGGCGACGACACCGTCACTCGACACCGCGACGATCGATCGGCTGGCCGGGGCGGGTGTCGAGCGAATGGCCGTCAGCATCGACGGGGCCACCCCGGCGGCACACAACTCGTTTCGCGGCGAGGACGGCACGTTCGAGCGGGCGTTGCGGGCCGCTCGGGCTGCCCGAGAAGCGGGAATCTCCGTGCAGGTGAACACGACCGTCACCGCCCGGACCGCCGGAGACCTGCCCG
>OBKM01000046.1_pt1 | contig 47859 bp, 45 predicted proteins | sample 1519691 | NCBI WGS metagenome assembly OBKM01 (sample SAMEA37050418, study PRJEB22526) | metagenome | biome: saline pan; feature: lake; material: water | place: Egypt | collected 2015 | depth 0.5 m
CCCTGCTACGCCCCTCGACCGTGGTCCGATTTTCGCTTCATCGCTGCTCACTCTCGCCATCGAATCTAAAATCAAAACAGGTTCTTAGGTTCTGCATCGTAAAGCGGAGACCGGGCACCAGCTCTAAGGATGGAGTCAGCGAAACCGCCACCTGTAACTTGTCCCCGATAGCGCCAACTGAACATGCTTCTGTCCAAGGCCTGTGAGTACGGCATTCGTGCGGCGCTTTATCTGGCGTCGCTCGACGAAGAAGGGTATGTGCCGATCAGTCGCATCAGCGACGATCTTGATCTATCATTTCCCTTTCTTACGAAGATATTTCAGCAGCTCAACGACGCAGGTCTTCTTGAGTCTCATCGTGGTCCGAGTGGGGGCGTCGCGCTCACCCGGTCACCCGATAGCATAACGCTGTATGAGGTGATTGTGGCAATCGATGGGGAAGAACTCTTCACAGAGTGCGTGCTTGGGCTTCCTGGATGTGGAGAAGAAAAGCCCTGCCCCTTTCACGACGTCTGGGTTGAGGAGAGCGAGCGACTCGAAGAGGTGTTCCGGAAAAAGACGCTTGGAGAAATGGCTCGTGAGGTGGGAAGCAGCGATATTCGATTGGCAGTCTGATGACAAGCGCTAGAGAAGGTGCTCAGATATCCTCCTAGGTCGATGCTGGCTCGATCACGCGCCGCATCAGCCGATAGGCAATGAATCCGGCTGCGGCGAAAATAAGAACATACACAGCTAGGGTCGGTTCGTCAGCGACGACCGACTGATACGTCAGGACGGAAAGACCTCCAGCTACGCCTCCTGCAACGATGAAGGTCAGCACGTAAACTACCCAGCGCCACAAAGCCTGGCCGAACGAAAGCGGGGAGTCAACCGACATGGTCATTCCAGATGACTCTGTTCTACGGGGATGCACCGAGAAACGTAGTTGACGACAGTGACAAAGACAAGGCTCAACAGTATCTATCGACCGCTGTTCGAGCACGATCGTATAGCATAAACGGGGTCGGTCGACGAAACCTGATAACACCTGCCGCCCATATCCGTACGGGAGAATGCGCCGGACTTACTACGGAAACACTACGGTTGAATGAGCAAAGAAGTCAGAGTTTATGTAGACGACGAGGGGAATGTGCGAATTGAGCGCCTGGACGTGATCACGGACATCGTAGACGCCATGTCCGAGGGCGAAGAGTTCGCCATCGGTATTATGTACAGCAGTGATGACTACTCCTCGGGCGTTGAAAACGCTGTGTCCGGGTACTTCAAGGGACGCCTTGCGCGGACTCTCGCCGATCGACTAAAAGAAGTGTACCAAGTGGAAGAAGAATCGGAGCTGCCCGTTCGCATCGAGGCCTCCGAACAGGCAAGCCATTCGAATGCCATCCGTATCATCAAGGTGTAAGCGTCTATCTGGCGAGCGAGTGGATGGGTGGTCCCACTGGGCGGACTGGAAAGACCGTCCGTGGAGGCGTCTGGGCGGAGCTAATATTCCAACTGGAGAAAGACAGCGCCCTGGCCCTCCACCGTTGTAACAATCGGTCCAACCTGCGGAATAGTGTTCAGCACCATATCCCGGTCAAGATGATCCTTGTCGGGATAAATCATAATGCCATGACCCACGGCTTCGGCCTCAAAGCCCTCGGTGCGCAATCGCGCTGCAATGGCTGTTGAATACGCTTCCTTCGCTGGGTCGATCATCTTTTCAATCATGCAGGTGGTTGAGAGGACGTTATTCAGCTCTCTGACATCTACCTAACAGGTAGGTAGGCGTTCAGGTTTAGCGTCTTGATCTGAACGTTACAGCATTCAGACTATTATGGCGCCTGACAGCGAAACACCCGCTTCGGTCGAGAAGGATCCGTCGCTCAAGTGGCACACTCACGTGCCGTCGCAAGTATAAGCACACCTTTTACCTCCCATCAAAGCCGCGTAACCCGCCATGCCCAACCGACTCGCCGACGAGCAGAGCCCCTATCTGCTTCAACACAAGAACAACCCGGTCGACTGGTATCCGTGGGGAGAGGAAGCATTCGAAAAAGCCAAAGCGGAGGATAAGCCGGTTTTCGTCTCCATCGGCTACTCGACGTGCCACTGGTGTCACGTAATGGAACGGGAGTCGTTCGAAGACGAAGAGGTGGCCGAACTCATGAACGAGACGGTCGTGCCCGTGAAAGTCGACCGTGAGGAGCGGCCTGATGTTGACAATCTCTACATGACGGTCTGCCACATGATGGGCAAGCAGGGCGGGTGGCCGCTGAACGTCGTTCTGACTCCTGAGAAGAAACCGTTCTACGCCGCCACGTATCTCCCTAAGCAGGGGCGCTTCGGTCGGATGGGAATGATGGAACTCATGCCGCGCATCGAAGAGCTGTGGAGCGAGGAGCGCGACCGGGTCCTGCAAGAAGCCGACAAGGTAACGGGGGCGCTTCAGGAAGCGTCTGAGCAGGAAGCGGGAAGCGATGCGCTTGAGAAAGACACGCTCGACCGCGCGTACGAGCAGCTCACCAACCAATTCGACGCCGTCCACGGCGGATTCGCTCAGGCGCCCAAGTTTCCGGCACCTCACAATCTCCTGTTTCTACTGCGGTACTATCACCGCACTGAAAAGGATCAAGCGCTGCGTATGGTTACCAAGACGCTCGACGGCATGCGAAAGGGGGGCGTCTACGACCATGTCGGATTTGGCTTCCACCGGTACTCGACCGACGCCCAGTGGCTTCTGCCCCACTTTGAAAAGATGCTCTATGATCAGGCGCTGCTGACGATGGCCTACACGGAGGGCCATCAGGTAACCGGATCGGATATGTATGAGCAGACGGCCCGGGAAATCATCACGTATGTCCTGCGCGACCTGCGAGGCGAGGAGGGTGCCTTTTATTCGGCCGAAGATGCTGACAGCGAGGACGAGTCGGGCGAACGCGAGGAAGGCGCCTTCTACGTGTGGTCGATCGATCAGGTGCGTGATGTTCTTAATGAGGAGCGTGCCGACCTGGTGATCGACGCCTTCAATCTCCGCGAGGAGGGCAACTATCAGGACGAGGCCACCGGCCAGCGGACGGGCAAAAACGTGCTGCACCGCACGGACGCTCTCGCCGAGGTTGCAGAGCGCCACTCGATAGAGCCAGACACGTGCCGCGAGGAACTGGAGATCGCACGCCAGCGCCTGTATGATGCCCGAGAAGAGCGCCACCACCCGCACCTCGATGATAAGATCCTGACGGACTGGAATGGGCTGATGATTGCAGCGCTCGCTAAGGCTGGCCGCGCGTTCGACGACGCGTCGTTTGTTGAGGTGGCCGAAGAGGCGGCTGACTTTGTGCTCGACACGCTGCGCGACGAGGACGGGCGTCTGCTCCACCGCTACCGCAATGGAGAGGCGTCCATCCGCGCCCACCTCGACGACTACGCCTACCTCGTGTGGGGACTGATCGAGCTCTACCAGACAACATTTGACGCCTCGTGGCTCGGAGAGGCGCTGTGCCTCACCAACGAGATGCTCGATCATTGCTGGGACGAAGAGCGCGGCGGCCTCTTTCTGACAGCGGACGATGGAGAGCCGCTCATCGCTCGCCAGAAGACTTATCACGACGGCGCTATTCCTTCGGGCAACTCGGTGGCGCTGTACAACCTCGCTCGCCTCGGACGCATGACGGGACGTCCCGAGTGGGAGCAGCGAGCCGCGGGCATCGCCCAGGCCGCCGCACCGCAGGTTGACCAGCGGCCCTCCGGCTTCACAGGGTTGCTCACCGGGCTCGACTTCGCACTGGGCCCCACGCAGGAAGTCGTCATTGTGGGCCGGCGTGAGTCTTCCGATACACGGACTATGATCCAAAAGCTACGATCATTATACTCGCCACGGACGATCACTATTGTGCGCCAAAACGACAAATCAAAGGATCCAGTCGAGCAATACGCGCCGTTCCTTGACGAGTATGGTGGTCATAACGACCGCGCGACCGCCTACGTGTGTCAAAACTACCGGTGCGAGGCGCCCACGACCGATCCCGACGAAATGGTCAGTGCCCTCCAGGCCCGCTAGCGCACGCAGGCGTTCAGGAGGCGCGGCCGACTCCCACCATTGTGTACGACTATCCATGCTGCGACTCGTGAACACAGACTCTACCGACCTGAACCAGGACGCCCCATCACAGGACGCCCCATTAGAGGATCTGTCCGCGCATGCTGATCAGGACATCTCAGACTTAGAAGAAGCTCAGCTCTACAAGCGCCTGGACGAGCTGCTTTTTCGGATCTTGCAGCTCGACGAAATCCTGCATGAGCGATCAGCATTCGATTCCGAAAAGGCGGCTCACCTGCGCGAGCAAATCCGAGAGGCCCAGCAGAAACTGGACCGCATCTACGACCGGATCAAAGACCAGGGCGCGAACGACGTCCTTCGTTTCCCAGCGCGACCTCGCTGAGTCCTGTCGAAAAAAGCGGTTCCAGTTAATGAGCAATCATCGGGCAACGCAGGGTTGAGACGGTGCCATGACCCCGTTGGATCGTGACTTTTTCGACCGGCCGACACTGCAGGTGGCCCAGGAGCTAATCGGAGGACGGCTGGTGCGAGAGCTCCCGTCCGGTGACCGGCTCGTAGGGCGTATCGTTGAGACGGAAGCCTACACTCAGGACGACCCGGCGTTTCATGGCTGGAACCTGGTCGACCAGGAAACGGGGGAGCTGAAACGCGAGGGGCGCGGCGAAGACCTGTTTGCAGCGCCCGGTACGGGATACGTCTATCTCATCTACGGCATGTACTGGCTCCTGAATGTCGTCACCGAGCCGGAGGGCACCGGCGGGGCTGTGCTCGTTCGCGCCGTGGAGCCGGTGGAAGGCATCCACGTGATGCGTGCCCATCGCTCGAATATCGACCGCGATGTGAACCTCACCAACGGGCCGGGAAAGCTTACCATCGCGTTTGACATCGACGACACGTTTCATCAGGTCAACCTCACCGAATCGCCGCTGTACTTCGCAGACCCCGATGGAGCATTTGACGGGCCGATCGAAACCTCCTCACGTATCGGCATCAGCAAGGGCGTCGAGCGCGAGTGGCGATTCTTCATAGCGGACCATCCGTACGTCTCCCCAGCAACGCCGAGCGATAGTTAAGGCGTGTATGTGTGGATGGGGAGAGGTATGTGTGCGTCCATCCACACCTCCATACATCCACACGCGTCTCACAGGGAACGGCGGTTTGCGGTGGCAATAGTACATCAAGTCAACCGGGTTCACTTTTTCATGTCACGCCGCCGACGCTCCATGAGTACACCGACGCCATCCACCGTAAAAACTTCTGAAGAGATTCGCGACGATTTCCTCCGCTTCTTTGAGGAGAAGGACCACGAGATCGTCCCGAGCGCCTCGCTCGTGCCTGAGGGGGATAGTACGCTTCTCTTCACCAACGCGGGGATGAATCAGTTTAAAGACGTCTTCCTGGGCACCGGCGACCGGCCGTACGACCGCGCGGCCGACACGCAGAAGTGCCTGCGCGTCTCGGGCAAGCACAACGATCTCGACGAGGTGGGGCACGACACGTACCACCACACTTTCTTCGAGATGCTCGGCAACTGGAGCTTCGGCGACTACTTCAAGCGCCGGGCCATTCGGTGGGCGTGGGAGCTGTTGATCGATGAATGGGACCTCGACCCGGATCGCATGTACGCGACGGTCCATGAGGGCGACGAGTCGCTCGGTTTGGAGCCCGACGAGGAAGCCGCTGAGCTCTGGGTCGAGGAGACCGACCTCGAATCGGACCGCGTGCTCTACGAGCCGTCCAAAGAAAACTTCTGGATGATGGGCGACACGGGCCCCTGCGGGCCGTGCTCCGAGCTCCACTACGACATGCGCCCTGATGCGCAGCGACAGGAAACGCCGGGCAGGGCGCTCGTCAACGAAGACCATCCGCAGGTGATCGAGATCTGGAATCTGGTCTTCATCCAGTATAACGCGCACGCCGACGGCAGCCTGGAGCCCCTCGACGATCAGCACGTGGATACCGGCATGGGCTTCGAACGGATCGTGGCCGTCCTCCAGAACACGGTGAGCACGTACGACACGGACCTTTTCGCTCCGCTTCTGCAGGCCGCGGCCGATCTTTCGCCTCGCGACGAGATCCGCGGGTACGACGACATCGACCTGACCGGCGAAGAGCGCGAGCAGGCCCGCATTGCTCTTCGCGTCGTGGCGGACCATATCCGGGCCATTGCCTTTGCCATCGCCGACGGCGTGACGCCCGGCAACGTGGGACGCGGTTACGTCATTCGCCGCATCCTGCGCCGCGCGGTGCGCTACGGCTACCAGACGCTCGGCCTGCGCGAGCCCTTCCTCTACAAGCTCGTCGAACCGCTGCGCGAGAAAATGGGCGGGCCGTTTGACGAGCTGAACCAACGCCAGGACTACCTCGAGCGCGCCATCAAGGCCGAAGAGGAAAGCTTCCTGGAGACGCTGGGCACAGGCATCGAGTTTTTCGAGCACATCACGCCGCACGTAAAGAGCTTCGCCCACAAAGACGGCGAGGTCGTCGACCGCCTCATCGGCGAGCTGCAGCAGGACACCCAGGCCATCGATCTCCTCGAGAAGGCTTACGTTGACAAGGATAATCAGAGCGAGATTCTGCGCGCGTTTGCCCGCACGAGCCGTCAGGGCACCATCCCTGGGGCCGTGGCCTTTCTGCTCCACGACACGTATGGCTTCCCGATTGATCTTACCCAGCTCATGGCGCGCGAGGAGGGGCTCGACGTCGACATGGAGCGCTACGAGGAGCTGATGCAGCGCCAGAAAGACCGAGCCCGCGCGGCCTCGACCTTCGGGGCCGAGGAAGAGACCACTAACGATTGGGAGACCGTTTCCGAGGGCGAGTCGTCCACCTTCGTGGGATACGAGCAAACGGAGGTCGAAGGCGCTCGCGTCCGGGCCGTTCGCGTGCTTGAGCGAGAAGATGGAGACGCTCGCCGCGAGCTGGAGCTCAGCCATACGCCTTTCTATGCCGAGGCGGGCGGACAGGTGGGCGACACGGGAACGCTCCGCATCGGCGATGATCGCGTTCGCGTGCTCGATACGCAGTGGGAGGACGACCGCATCGTCCATGTGGTCGACCAGCTGCCGGGTGAGCTCCACGCGCCAGTCCAGGCAGCGGTCGATGCCGAGCGGCGCCATCGCATCAAAAAGCACCACACCGCAACGCACCTCGTGCACGCCGTGCTCCGCGAAACCCTGGGCGATCACGTGCAGCAGAAAGGGTCGCTCGTGGCACCGGACCGACTGCGGTTCGACTTCAGCCACTTTGAGGCTGTCACCGACGAGGAGCTTCGCGACATGGAGGTTCAGGTGAACGAGGCCATTCAGCGCAACATCGAGAAGCAGGAAGAGCGCGATGTGCCGAAGCAGGAGGCCCTCGACCGCGGCGCCATCGCGCTCTTCGACGAAGAGTACGGTGATCGGGTGCGTGTTATCACCTTCGACTCGGACTTCTCGGTCGAGCTCTGCGGCGGCACGCACGTCGACGCGACGGGTGAGATCGGCCTCTTCCGATTTGTGTCGGAGGGCTCCGTGGCGGCCGGCACGCGGCGCGTCGAAGCCGTGGCCGGCGAGGCCGCTCTCGAGCACATGGAAGACGAGCTCGACGCGCTGGAACGCGCCCGCCAGCAGTTCCGCTCGATCGACACGTCCATTGACGAAGCGATCGCCGAGCTTCAGGAAGAACGCGACGCGCTAGAAGAGGAGGTCGAGCAGCTGCGTCACAGCCAGATGGCCCAGCAGCTCGACACCTTTATGAGTGAGGCGACGCAGGTCGACGGTATCAGCGTAGCTACCGGCATGTTCGAAGAGGCCGACATGGACGACCTGCAGGCGCTTGCGCAGCAGTTCCGTGACCGACTCGGCGACGGTGCGGTTGGCGTGCTGGGAAGCCACGCGCCGGAAGGCAACAAGGCATATGTTGTAGCAACGGTCGCCGACGATCTTGTGGAGGAGCGTGGCTTGCAGGCCGGCACGCTCGTCGGCGAGCTTGGCCAGCGCCTCGGCGGAGGCGGTGGAGGTCGCCCAGGACTTGCGTCCGCCGGGGGACGTGAGCCCGACAAGCTCAAATCCGTTCTCGACGCCGTACCCGACATTCTTCGCAGTCAGCTCGACTCATAATCATTACCCAACACCACGAATCATGACTGAAGCCGATCCGGATATCATTCTCGACGACGCTCCCACCGCTGACGACATTGACCAGTTTCGCGCGCAGGCGGAGGATCGCGACGACTCCTTCATTGCTGCTTTCCGCAACGCAGAGGGAGAAGAGCGATACCTGGTCGTATCACCGCGCGGCACGTGCGTGATTCTGGATGAAAACTACTCGGAGGACTCCTTCAACCCGTCCAAGAGTGCGGACGAGGTGGCGGCTGCCATCGCGGGGTAGCTGATCGATTTAATGAGCGCCCTTCACAGGTCGAAAACACGGGTAGGACCGATCATCATCAATCCACCCGTGTAGTTTATGCGCCGCGTCCTGTGCGTTCTCGCTCTCGCCGGCTTACTGGGAATAGGAGCGTCCTCCCTGCACGCGCAGGTGGTCGAAGAGATTGATGACTTCACGGGCGACCACGTCATCGAGAGCGAGGAGTCGCACGAGGTGGAAATGGATGCGTACGACGGGTATGCGGCGCGCATGATCGCCACCTATGCCGAGCGGGAGGGAGAGGGCACGCGCTGGAAAATCACCATCGAGGGGTACACGGTGGGTCGAACGTCGATGGCTGAGGCGGACGAAATGCTCTTCGTGGCTGATGGGGAGCGACAACGACCGTACCGCACTGTAGGCGACGTGGAGCGGCACGAAAGCGGCGTGCTCGTCGAGACGCACGAAGGACACTTCAAGCGGTCGGTTTACGAAGCGCTGGCGGAGGCGAACACGGTACGGCTTCGGATCGGAGAGGAGGAGTTCACTCTTCCCAACGAGGCGCGCGCTGACATGCGTGCCATCCTGGACGCTATTCCCGCCTGGTAGGTATGGAGGTATGTATGGGGACAGGTTTGCAGGTTCGTCATCCGTCCACACCTCACCACGCCCACACCTTATCACGTCCACATATCCAAACCTTCAACGAATCCTCTGTGAGATGCGGCGGGCGCGTTGAAACAGGAGCTTCGGTCGGTCATTCTATGACCTGATAGCAGTCATCGTTACCCACGGAGGGGTGGCGGAGCCTGGTTGAACGCACCGGTCTCGAAAACCGGAGTACCCTTAGTGGTACCGGGGGTTCGAATCCCTCCCCCTCCGCCTGAAACATACCCTTGCAGGGTTCATACACGCGACTGAACATCACTTCTTCCTCCTTTTCCGTCCCCCCAGCCCCAGCCTAGCCCCCAAAGGCTGGGGCTGTTGTGTATGGGGCAGCAGTCTCGAGAAACTCCTCCTTCTGAAGGGGAGCATGTGAATAATCGGGTATGCAGTCCGAGATCGTGTTACGTATCCGTCCGTTGACGTGTCTATATAGTGAAGTGCTACGTCATAGTAAAGTGCTACGTCATAAAAGACCGGAGGTGATTATGGAGCGCTCCCCGACTCCTCGCTGGACCAACCGTCACGCCCTGCGCCGCCTACTCGACCGCTGCTGGGAGGAGGCCAAGAACGACTACCGTGCCGCAGGTGCACCTTTCGGGCCCACCGATCGCGGCCTTGAGCTCTGGATCGAGTATGAGCAGCGCACGACCGTGAACTGACGCTGCGAGCTGCAGAAGAATAGGCATCAGTCGCCTTCTGCATCGCCGCGTGAAGCGTAAAACGTGAGGATGTTCGAAAAGCACGCATCACGCAATACGCATCACGCAGGAGGCGCATACGCCCACACAATAAGAGCTGGCGCTGCGCTAGTTTTCTGAGTGCATTTCACAAATGCTGCTAGAATTTTGTAGGATAGACAATCCCACCTACTGCTTTTCCCAATCTCCGAAAGTGACGGAGCGGGCAGCATGATGTATTTCCATTCCCCCCTGACGCGATTGGCGGTCGCGAGTCTCTGTATCCTGCTCGCTGGACTGCTCTACGGACCTGAAGCAGAGGCCCAAAGCGGCCAGCCGCTGCATGAGCCGTCGTTCCATGAGACGCTCCTCCAGCAGCCCTCTCTCGATCACACAACGGCATATACGGTCCAGTACCGGCCGTCCGACGCCTCCTACGAAGTGGCCTCGTTTCCCCACTTCGACGTAATCTATGAGCGCGGAGCTGAGCCAACGGCCGACGCCATTGGCCGCGTGCTCGAGCAAAATCGCCCGGTGGTCGATTCCCTCGTTGGTCTCGGCGACAGAAGCGTGCAGATGCCTGTCGTGGTGAATGCCTCGAGCGACCGATCGGGCGGCTTCGTGCGGACGTTTCCGTTTAAGCAGGAGATCGAGTCGGTTAGCTTCAAAAGCGATGCGCTTACCAGCTACTTCTCATCGTGGCCCGCTGTTGTGGCACCGCACGAGCTCGTGCATGCAGCACACGCTGAAGTCAATCCGGGATTCGGCGTGGGCGGCGTGCTGCGACCGTTCATGCCTGATGTGAGTCGGGCGCTCAACCTTGGCGCGCCGCGAGGCTTCGTCGAGGGCATCGCCGTCTATTACGAGAGCCAGCTCGAAGAGCGCGCCGGGCGCATCAACGCGCCGCTCGCAACGATGGCCTATCGGGCGGCGATGGCTTCCGACGAGCCATGGAGCTTCACGGAGATGATGCACGCTCCCGCCTTCACACGGCCGTTCGACCGCCATTATATCGGTGGAGGGCAGGCGTTCCAGCATCTGGTGGATCAGGAAGAGGGCCTTGACTTCTTCCGGCGCACGACCCGTTGGTACCACCGATTTCCAGTGCTAGGCTACGGGGCCGCGCTCTGGTACGGGGTAGGCGATTCGCCCGGAGAGATCAACCGGGAGGTGCAAACGGAGCTGATAGCGCGGGAGCAGGACCGCATCGACGCGCTCGGTTCGCTTTCTGAACCTGAGGTTGTGTCCAGCGCTACAGGGCGGGAATACAGACGCCCGTACTGGCTCGATGACGAAACGCTCGTAGCCTACGCGCAAGGATATAGCGAGCGCCGCGGGTTCTACCGGATCGACGCTCAGAGCGGCACGCGCGATCGCATTCGTACCCACGCCATCGCGGAGGATTACCGGTATACGCTGAGCCGAGACTCGTCCACGATCCACGTCGGTCGCTACGCGCCGGATCCCTTCGCGGATGGCGTATGGAAAGCACAGGTCGAATCTATTGATGTCGAGAGCGGGCAGAGCGAGCGTCTGAGCAGAGACCGAGGCGCTCTTGCTCCCGTAGAGGCGCCCGATGGCACGCTCTGGGCCATTCAGAATGACGGGTCGTATACGCAGTGGGCGCGAGTCGAGGATGATGGCCAGGTTACTCCGGTCACTGATCTCGACCAGACGCGCGTCCGTCAGATTGCGCCCTCGCCCAACGGGACAACCGTCGCCGCCCTGCTGAACATAGAGGGCGACCAGGCGCTCTACCGCGCCTCGCTATCTGACGGAACGCCGGAGTTTACCCCGTGGATTGCCTTTGACAATGCAGCCATCTACGACGTGTCGTGGGGGCCGGACAGCCGGTATCTGCTCTTCAGCGCCGATCCCAACGATGTGGCGAATATCTTCGCGTATGATATCGAGAGCAACCAGGTCCTGCAACTCACCAACGTTCCCTTCGGAGCGCTCGAGCCGGCTCTCTCGCCCGACGGATCGAGCCTCGCCTTCGTCAACTATCAGCACGAGCGTTTCGACCTCGTACGAAAACCGTTTCGGCCGGAGACAGCTGAAGAGGTCACCGATGATTTGCTGGCCGATGCCGCACCGGTTGGCTCCAATCCGACTCCCAATCCGACGGTAGAGCCATTTGAGGGGATCGATACGCAGCCGTACCGCGCCTGGCGGTATTTGGCTCCGCGAATGGGGTATCCCACGTTGGCATACGACATTGAAAATCGACCGCTCCGCGCGCAAGACACAGATCTCGGGCTGGGCGTTGGTGCGGCCGTGGAGGGCGCTGATCCGCTTCAGCAGTGGGCGTATCGAGCAGAGGCTTCGTACCGGGCCGGCCGGCCGTGGGGAACGATGGCCGTGCGTTCGACGCGGTTCCTGCTGCGGCCGTCCGTGTCCGTCTACAATGAGCCGTTTACGCGGCTCGTTGCCGACGAGGAGTTTGGGTCGCGACGGGTTGCGATCGAGGAGCGCGGGGCGGAGATGGGGCTCCAGCTGCCCGTGAGGCTGGCCTCGAACGTCTATCAAACCGCCGTTCGACCCCGCGTCAGCATGCGGTTCCGTCAGACGCGCGTGATCGATAGCAATGCCGACGCCCTATCTGGCTTCGCTACGCGCTTCACCCTGAATCCGGGATTTACGCTTAATTATCGCCTCCAGGCAAACCGGCGCGATCTGATGCCGAACAGCGGTATCGTCTGGAGCAATACGGCACAGGTAGATGCGTGGACCGACGGTCCTAGCCGGCGATGGGGGCTGGTCTCCACGTTGAACGCATATCTTCCGCTCCTGGAGTCGAGCAACACGGGTATTCGCCTGGGGGCGAGCCTCCTCACACAGAACCGACCGGTTGTATTCCAAACAGACCGCTTCGTGCCGCGCGGATACGAAAACCGGGCGCTGGGAGAGGGCGAGTTCGTCCGGTTCGACGCGGAGGTCCTCCAGCCGCTGTGGTATGTTGACGATGGGTCGATGCTCCTACCTGTCTACTTTGAAGCGTTCTACACGTATGGGTTCGGCCAGCGCCTGCAATCGGTCCGAACGGGGGCCTCACTTAGATCTGCTGGAGGGGGGCTAGGCGTCCGCCTGCGCGCGTTCTATGGCGCACAACTGGACCTGCGCTTCGGGGTCTCTTATCGTGTAGGGCCAGGAGACACGCGATTTGTCGGCCGCTGACTGAGTCGTCCCACTCGACGGAGGCCCGTAATCTCCTGTATGCCGCTCTCAAACGCCTCTACAAGGATGTAACGATTTAAATGATCAGCGAAGACCTTCGGCCAGCGACGAACTTTGAGATGCTCGTTGATGTACCACGTATGCGGTGGATATTAGAATAACCAGCCTCCAACTATGGACCGCTTAACGTGCAAGACGTGCGGATGCGAGAGTCTGACTCCAATGCAGGTCGTCCTTGATGATGAGCGGGACGAGATTGATGAGCTAATAGGCGACGACCAGGAGTCGCGATTTTACAGCTGCCAGGTATGCGGTGATAACTGGCTGAGCATTAAAGAAACGAGCGCCGATGGGGAATGCACCATCACCTTTGTGCACCAGATGGGAACCTCGCCCGTGCTGAAGCGCATCGCGCACCTCGACAACCATGTTGTTGTCGATGAAGATCATGTCGATGAGTGGGAATACTACTTTGGCGATGAGCCGGTAGGAGAAGACAAGTGGTACGACAAGCTGTCTGATCGCCGTGACGTGCTTAAGTCCGTCTGCATGAACTGATTCTCCCTGGCACGTAGAGAAACAGGTTTTATAGAGCGGGAGTCCTCCAAGGGGCTCCCGCTTTCTTTATGGACGTACAGCCATACGCGAGATGACCATCACAAACGCACACGCAGCTGTAGCCGAATCTCCCGAATGCGGTTGCCATCCACCTCGTCCAGCCCCGAACCAACGGTGGATACATCGTACCACCGCGTTACGCCGTACTTGACCTGGGTGGTGATCGAGGAGGTTGGTTGGAAGCGGCCCATCAGATACGAGCGGTGCCCTTCGCCTTGGAAAGCAGGCACAGCAAACGCATAGAGTAGGTCGTGCTCGTAAGCCCAAATGCGTGTGTTGAAGCTATCCGTGTCAAAGAAGCTGAGACGCCCGTCGAGCTGAAGCCAGGAGGTAGGCTGCCAGCGGAGGTCCTGATAGAGCAGCCATCCGTACTCTCGCGGCTGCTGGCGCAGATGGTAGCGGCTCATCTCCAACCGAGACTGTAACTGCAGGGCACTCCCAAGAGTATATCGGGCATGGAGACGAGCGGATTGCCGAGTTTCAGAGGCTAGACCGTCCAGTTGGCGGAGCGACTCTTCCGGGACGGCCGTCTGGCGTTCACGCGTCTTGGAGCGAAATTGCGTGTAGGTCGTGAGCCGCGGAGACGGCCTGTATTGGATGGTTAAGCGCGCGTCTCGGCCGGTGGACGGGCGGGGTGCCCTAAAGCGCAGCCACGGGAAGCGAAACTGATCGAAGTAGCCGCTGAGGCTCCACGACGAATGAGGCCGCAACCGCAGGCCGGTATAAATGCCCGTCTCGTTCTGTGTCCGCGACTGCTCTCCAAAGGCATGCCCATGAAGCGTAATGAAACGGGCCGGGTAATGGCGCGCGAGTACGATCACCTCGGTGAAGTCGTTCAACGTGGCAGTTACGCCCCCAACGCCGGCCCAGCCGCCTTGAGCACCTCGGGCGACTTCCCCAAACAGATGCCAGTCGTTTGCGAGTACGTTTCCGTATAGGCTCCCCATGGTAGCCTGCCGGCCAGTAAACCGATAGCGGTTGCGTGGCGCCCCGTTGGTCACGTGGGGAAGGCTGAATCGGGTGTGATAGCCGGTGAGACCGAGACGCCAGCGGTCGCGGCTGAGCTCCAGGGCTCCGCCCATAAGCGTCTCCTGCAGCGTGTGCTTGCGGGCAAGCTCGCTTGGCGTGCGATGCAGTCCGCTCAGCGGACGCGCCGTCACCACGCGTTCAGCCGCGCCATCTGCGCCGGTCTCAGGCGTCTCCACTGTAGCGTCGAGAGAACGGTGCGAGCCAAACGCCGACACTGCGACGCCCGGGAAGGGAGCAAGCGTGGTTGCCACTCCGCGCAGAAATTGGTTCTCTTCCGTTGAGCCGTAAGGAACGACCCCGCGATTGCTTCGCACGGGAGGTCCGATGGGATCTCGGCCTTTTCCGAATGCGGAGCTGCGCCCAAACGTAAGTCCTTGGCCAAATTCGGCCGTGAAATCCCCGAGAACGAGCTGGCGGAGAGAACCCAGATCGCGGAGCGCAACATGCCCTGCCACATGGTCAAACCCGTAGGTGCTGGAAGCTGGGTGCCAGCGAAACGGCTCTCCAGGGTCCTTGTCGAGTGTCAGGTGCAGCTGCAGGTGGTCCTGAGAGCGCAGGCGCAGGCGCGAGTAAATACGCTCAGCCGAGCCGAGATAGGTCGTCCGTGTGGTATCAGAGGAATACCCGCGACCGAGGTCGAGACGCCGTGTGACGCGCTGAATCCAGTCCACAGACAGCGTTCTGAGCTCATCGGTAACCGAAAAGCGCTGTGTGGGGGCATGGGTGCGGATGGTGAAATAAGGCTGAAGCCGTGAACGCAGGTCAGGAGGCATGCCGGCGATGTCGTCGAGCGCAGCCCACGAATCGAACGGTCCGTGCGCATCGCGGTGACGAACCAGACGGCGGGCCTGATGCAGGGCAATGCCCGGTGCGAGGGCGATCGTCTCCGGACTGGCGGCGTTAAGGTTTGGTGAGGACGCAGCGAGGTCGAGCAGCTGCTCAGCGAGTTCTCGGGCTTCTCCTTGATCCTCTCTGTCGTCGAGGAGATGCTGCAACGCATCTTCGACCGTGCGCGTCGTATCAACTGTCTGCGCCTGGACGAGTGGAGCCAACAGGGTGAGAAGGGAGAATAATCCGACTCCGGCTAGATAGGCGCTCATAGGCGTTTCGCATTAGCTGAGGAGAGTTACCAGAAAAGGCGCACGCCGGCAGAGGGGGACCACCCGAGCGCCTCATGCTGGTCGGCGGCCAGGTTGGCGTGTAGAGGCCCAGTCTGAAGGCCAATGCCCATCGTGAAACGAGTCGGCTCGGTCATCACCCCGGCGCGTAGAGCCAGGAAGGAAACAGGGACCACCTCCAGTCCCGAGCGAATCGAGAGGGGGAAGTCAAAATCCTGAAATCCGTCGATCAGCAGTGTGGCGTGTTCGGCCACGCGATAGGCCAGTCCTGCGGCGATGGTGCGGGGAAGGCTTACGCCAGAGGCGAGGGAAGGCGCGTTGAGGTTTGTCGCGTGAATGCCGATGTCGATTGACGTATGAATCGGCACGAGCAAGCCTGCCGAGAAGCCCATCGCCCCTGCACTGCCGTAGCGGGCGATGCTGGTTCGGTAGTAGCGCGCATTGAACCCTACAGCGAGCACCTGCAGGCCGCCTAATTGAAAGGTCCGTGCCGCTCCCAGGTTAAAGTAAGTCTCCCGGTAGTCATCGGACCCAAAGGAGGATGCTCCGGTTCCAACCGACCCGACAGGCCGCACCGGAATGGTGACATGGGCGGCTCCAACGCGAAGGTCCGACAGGCCGTATGCCTCACGAGCAAAGAACTGGATGCTCGATTGCGCCTGGAATGCCATTGCGGCCGGGTTGGCGTGACCGCCGGTGTCCGCCCGATAAGCAGTGGTAGCCGCCCCCAGCGCCTGAGACTGCGCGCTGCCCAGCAGATCCATAGAAGTCTGCGCGTGACTCTTGGAAGGCGGGAGCCCCACTGCTCCCAGCCAGCCAATAAGTAGCATGACCTGTACGGTCGTAAGTTGTATTCCCCGCATTCGCGCCTCCCCCAGTGACGTGATTGCAAAGCTCCTCCAGTACGCTACGAAGGGAAAATATACGGGAAGAGCAGAATAGATGCCAGAGGACAATCCTACAGATGGGCAGAAACTGTCTGGCCCGACTACAAGTTATATCTACTCGCCTTCTTAGCAAGTTCATTCTCTCCAGTCTCCGATGCGCTCGATACCGATGGGTGCCCGGCGCGTTCAGTGGATGATGGCCATTGTGGTGGCTGTGCTCCTGGTGTGGGGACCAACTACGCATGCGCAAGAGCTGAACTGCAGCGTATCGGTCGATTACACGCAGATCGACGGGTCAGATTTTGATTTTCTGGGAGATCTCGAAAACGAAATCCAGGATTACCTGAACAGGCGATCTTGGACGGACGACGATTTCCAGAATGCTGAGCGTATCAGCTGCAGCTTTCAAATTATCATTCGGGAAGCCGTTAGCATGTCGGAGTTCGAGGCGCGGCTTGTCGTTGCGACGCTGCGACCGATTTACGGCAGCTCTCAATCGACCCCCGTCGTCCGCCTGAGCGACTCGCAATGGCGCTTCGAGTACTCACGCGGCGAGCCGCTGGTTTTCAACCTCAACCGCCACGATTCTCTCACCTCGCTGCTTGACTTCTATGCCTACATCGTGCTGGGCTATGACTACGACACATTCAACGAGCAAGGCGGGACGCCCTTCTTCGAGCGCGCGCGGGACATAGCCGACCGTGCTGAAGCCAGCGGAGGACGCGGGTGGTCTGAAGTGGGAGGGGCTGAAAGCCGTGCCAATCTAGTCAACCAGCTTCTTGATTCTCGTTTCCGGCCGCTACGCGATGCCTACTATCGCTATCACCTGCGTGGGCTCGACCGATTTGTCGACGACACCGAAGAGGCGCGGGAAGAAGTGCTGGCGGTGATTGAAGATCTGGAAGAGCTATCCAACACTGTGTCGCGATCGTACGCTATCGACATGTTCTTCTCGGCCAAGTACCAGGAGCTGGCAGCGCTCTTCGAAGGCGGCTCCATGGAAACTGAAGCGTACAATGTCTTAAGTCAGGTCGACCCTTCCAACCTGTCTGAGTATAATCGGCTGGTGGAATAAGGCAAGCTATTTGCTGCAGAGTTCAAGCAGGGATCTGACATTCCACTGCTGCCTGCATGCAACGCGTTATTCCGCGCATTTGCGAATCTGGCGGGTGTGCATCACCCGTTCCGAATTGTACGATTGCTCTTTAATATCTACCTCCGCAGCGGATAGCGCGGCACAAACCGCCGACGGCGGCAGAGTCTTCGTGCGGAAAGCAGGAAGCGTGGGAAAAAGATCCCTGAGCCATCCCCCACAATCTTACCTTCAATATCTGGAAAGGTACCCTATGTACAATACGGAAGGTATTCACACCATAGCAACGATTACGGAACTCCGTTCCGATACATCTGATCTGATCAACTACGTCCGCGACAACAAAGAGGGCATTTTGATCCAAAAGAATAACGAACCGTACGCGGTGCTCTTAGATTGGGAGACGTTTCGGGAGGCGAGCGACCAATTTCAGCTATCCAATCACGAGCAAAATTCGTCCTGACTATCGCTCCCGAGGAGCATCATAAACGGGTATTTATCCGTTGAGAAGAGCGAGCAACCACTGTTGAAACCGGGCGGAAAGCGCACGGTACGATGCCGTGCGAAAGAAGAGCGAATGCCACGCCAATGTGTTGACAACTGCGTGTCACAGGCATAATATGTACCGATCTACGTCTCGCCGCGCTCTACTTTGAGGCGAGACTGCACTCTCTTCAATGATGCCAACTCTTCTATATGAACACGCTACTTCTGAACCGCTCGGATGTCGCCAGCAACGCAAAAATGGAGGAGGTCATACCGGCCGTTGAACAGGCCTTTGCTGCATACGACCGGGAGGAGGTACTAATGCCGCCCAAGTCGTACATCGAGCTCGACAAGTACAATGGCGACTTTCGATCCATGCCGGCTTATATGGAGGCTGACGGCTGGGATGCGGCCGTCGTGAAATGGGTTAACGTCCATCCCGATAATCCGGCGAAGCACGGACTTCCCACGGTGATGGGTACGGTGATCTATTCCGATCCCGAGACCGCCTTTCCGCTGGCTATCATGGACGGCACGGAACTCACGCGACAGCGAACGGGAGCCGCAGCCGCAGTGGCCACTGACTATCTGGCTGTTGACGACGCCACCACGCTCGGCGTCATCGGGGCCGGAGTACAGGCCTACGCGCAGGTAGAGGCCATTACGACGGTGCGTCCTATCGAGCAGATTGTCGTCAACGATGTGGAAGAGGACACGCTCGATGCGTTCGTCGATCGATTCCGCGACGCGTTTGACGTCAAGGTTGGGTCCGCCGCCGACGCTGCCGCCTGTGACGTGCTGACCACCGTCACGCCCGTCCGTGATCCCGTCGTTGCGCTGGAGGACGTCGCCTCTCACACCCACATCAACGCCATGGGCGCCGATGCGGCGGGGAAGCAAGAGCTCGCCACCGACATCTTGCTCCATTCGAAGCTTGTGATCGACGACTACGAGCAGTGCACGCATTCTGGGGAAATCAACGTACCCTGGTCGAATGGGAAGTTGACTGATGAGGATCTGTACGGTGAGCTAGGCACCATCGTAACGGGACGCAAGGACGGCCGTACCAGCAACGATGGCATCACCGTCTTCGACTCGACCGGTCTGGCCATTCAAGATGTAGCCGCCGCCCACCGCGTCTACGAGCGCGCGAAAGCGGAAGGAGAAGGCACGCCCTTCGACATGCTGGAGATCGATCGCTAAATCAAGAGATTAGTATTCCCATGATCGCATATTTCAACGGCGAGTTTTGTCCGAAGGAGGACGTGTCGATTTCGCCCGACGATCGCGGCTTTCTGCTGGCGGACGGCGTCTACGAGGTCTTTTGCGCGTATGATGGTGATCTGTTTGCTACCGATGCCCATTTCGAACGGCTGGAGCAGAGCCTGCACGCCATCGATCTGACAACCCCTGATGGAAGCCTCCACAAGTCAATCACGGCGCTTCCTGACGTCTTGCCCGAACTCCTGCGCCGCAACGACCTGTCCGACGCGCATGCGAAAATATATCTCCAGGTGACTCGCGGCGCGGCATCGCGCCAGCACGCCTTCCCAGATTCACCCGTTCCGCCAACGGTGTACGCCACGGCGAAGCATTACGACCCTCCGGAGCAAAAGTGGGAGGAAGGGGTCCGCGCAGTCCTGCACCCGGATCTCCGATGGTCGCGGTGCGACATCAAGTCAGTGGCGCTCCTGCCGGCTGTTCTGGCCAATCAGCGCGCGCAGGAAGCGGGAGCCTTCGAGGCCGTTCTGCATCGTGAAGGAGTAATCACGGAGGGATCTCACACGACCGTAGCTGCTGTCGTGGACGACACGCTTGTTACTCATCCGCTCACCAATCACATCCTCCCGGGCGTTACCCGGAAGGTCATCCTCAATCTTTGCGAGCACATTGGGCAACCGGTGCAGGAAACCCCTATTCGAACGGAGGAGCTCCACGAAGTCGACGAGCTCATGGTGTGGGGCACGACAAGCGGAGTGATGCCTGTCGTCCAGGTCGATGACTGGATGGTAGGGACCGGAGAGCCTGGCCCCGTAACGCGCGAACTCCAGGCTGCCTTCAGAGTGCACACCGACATCTAACACTGACTCTGCGCCGATCTCGGTTTATAGTACAGGGCGCTCCCAGGCATGAATGAGCGCGGCTGGTGCCGGGTATTCGTGCAGGGTCTCGTTGTCGACCGACTGCACGCGAACCGTATCTGACGTGCGGGTGACGAGGGCACGATCGTTAATCCACCCCCAGACCGGCGCGTCAACAGAGCCAAGCCGCCGCGTCTGCCCCTCGATTCGCACGGCGGCCGTTAGGTCGCTGCCATCGCGCAGGGTGAAGCCAACAAAATCGCCAGACGGCGACCACCGCGGCTGAATCTGGTCGGCCGATGCGGCGTCTGCAGGAGGAACGAGAAACGAGGTTTGGTCGCGATCTCCGTTGTAGATAAGCACCTGCCGCGTTCCGGTATCCGTGTCCAGGGCGTCGAAGGCCAGCTCAGAGCGATCCGGCGACCATTGGAGATGTCGAACGCTCCGATCGTCTCCGAAGAGCTTCTGTTCGCTCTGACCGTGAGCATCGCTTACGTGAAGCGAAGAATCCGGCTGATATTCGCCCGCCTCTTGATTGTAGCTGAGTTCCCGGTGAATATAGGCGAGACGAGTGCCGTCGCGCGAGTAGGTCGCCTGATGCATACGACGCGCGTCGACGGACGCCTCTGTAGTGCAGTCGCCGGAGTTGACGACGTACAGGTTTTCATCGTCGCGTGTCGCGATTGAGCCGTCGGAGATCCAGTGGATCACTTCGCGGGCCGACTGACATTGGACCGAACGGGTCGACCCATCAGCACGCGCCACACGAATGCCGCCTGGCCCCCGATCGCCGCGCTCGCCTTCAGGCACTGGGCCGTAGTAGCCATAAGCCAGCTTAGCGTCTTCCGGATGCCAGGCCAGCGAGTAGGTGACGTCAGCGGCACGTGCGTCGACGGTTTCCATTGCGCGGGCATCGAGGTCCATCCGCGCCAGGTAGGTAGAGTCGCCCGCCGTGTAGGTGAACGCGAGATGCTCCCCGTCGGGGGAAGCCAACCGAACGCCTGTGAAGCGGGCATTGGAGAGGAGGGTCTCCGACGAGTCGGTTTGCGCGTCTCGCAGCGCGATGGTTCCGTCGCTCGTTTCGTGTAAGAAGGCAAACGCAGGACCAGCCGGCTCGTCAGGTTCCTCTTCAGCCATCAGTTCTTCGTCGTCTGCATCGTCATCGGCCGATTGTAAAGCTGCGCAGCCTGTCAGAAGGCCCACGGTGAGAAGAGCAACGATCAGTCCGGTGAGGGGAGCAGAAAAGCGAGACAACATAGAACCAGCTAAAGGGCGGCGAGAAGATCAGAACGCATGACGGTGCTAAAAGTCGAGCACACAGCCATACGATGGCACGACCGGGTCGGATCCGAGGGGCAGGGCCGCTGGGCGAGCGACTACTCCTCGAGCGGGTCGGAGAGATAGAGCTCCCGACTGGAATAGGCAAAGATGACCAGTCGGTCGCGGAGCATGTTGTTACCCATCAGCATGACCTCCTGACTCCGAATGGATTGAAAGACCGGTAGGTCAGCGATGCTCGCCTCGACCGAAAACTGGACGTCTTCCACATAAAGGCTATCAATTGCGTGCACGTACGTCGGCGACGGATCCTCACTGCCCAGTCCGATGGTTCGATAGCGCGGCTCTAACTCATCGCGATTTACATCCGCGAGGCGAGCGGCATTCCAGTTCAGCACGGTACTTCGCGATCCGGTATCAAGGATGCCTTCTATATTTCCCTCGCCGAGCGTGACCTCGACCGTGATAACCCCTTGATCGGTGAACTGGTGACGAAACGGGATGCGGTGGAGCGAGTCGGGAGCCCCGAGCCGAGAAGCAATATTGTAGTCGTGCGGATGAATAGACAGGGTGCTATCGGCCAAATTGTACACAACATCAAATTCCTGAAGCACGTCGTGCCCAAGGATGCCGCCGTACCGAATGGAGTCGGCCTGTTGGAAGTCTTGCAGCTCCGTTACCGCCACCCGTACGTCATGGACGGAATGATCGGCGATCTGCAGCGTATCCAGGTGCAGCGCCTGCGTTTCTTCTGCTCCGGCCGTGCCGACGATGCGAGCCGTCTCCCCGTCGTACGGTCCGTACCCCAGTGCGTTACGAACGGCAGGGTCGATAGCTGATATGCTGGCCCCCGTGTCGAGCACGAAGAGAAAAGGGCCGTCCGAGCCGATCGAGACAGGCACGAGGGCAAGGTCATCGTCAAATACTACCGGTGCCGGCTCGCCCGGCTCTACAGGCAGTTCGGCCTCAACATGTGCAGGAATCCAAGGCGCTGTCGATACACAGCCGGCAATAAGGAGCGCGCAAAAGAACGCAGCGAGCGCCTGCCAGAAGGGCTTCATGGTCGCTGGAAGACCGTCTGAATGATAATCCATTTGGCTAAACATACCTGTTAAAGTGTTTGTTCTACGCCCGGTACTTGAGAGCAGCAAGCCAGCCGGTTATCCAGCAGTGCGTGATTGCACGACGACCCGGCCCCTGGTAGTGCAACACAGGCTCTCACCCACACGTCTCTCCTGCGAGATACGTGTTGCATAAACTACGAAGTGCGTGGGGCTCAGAGACTCCACATTTTACTTTCCATGTGCCACGACGCTCTCACGCTCCGACTGTGGGGCGCGCCTTACGATCTCATCGACGAATTAAGGTTCACCGCGTTGTGGGTGTTTAATTCCGAAAAAACAAACTTTTCCATGATGAGCACACGTCTCCTGCTGCTGGCCGGTCTCCTGGTATGTCTCTCCGCCTGCTCAATCGGGAGTGACACCGTCGACGAAGAGACCTCAGCGATCTATGTCAACATGGTGGCGATCGACGAGGTCGAATCGGAAGAGGAGACATTTCGCGTAGTGCGTGTGATCGATAACCTCGAGCATCCGTGGGGCATGGAGTGGTTGTCGGAGGGCCGTATGGTGATTACGGAGCGCCCGGGCCGGCTTAATCTCGTCGAGGACGGGACAGTCACCACGCTCTCCGGACTTCCTGCGATCGAGTCCGTCAACCAGGGTGGGTTGATGGATGTCGCGCGGCATCCGAACTACGCAGAGAATGGCTGGATTTACATGACATACTCGGAGCCGGGAGGTAATGGAACTGGCACGTCGCTGGCCCGGGCTCGTCTGGATGACGAGGCTGGAGCGCTTACCGATTTGGAGCTTCTCTACACCCAGGAACCGCGCCAGAGTCCCGGCCGCCACTATGGGTCTCGCATCGTTTTTCCCGACGATCAGACGGTGATTTTTACCATTGGAGATCGCGGAGAGCGCGAGCTTGCGCAGGACCGTTCGGATCCGACGGGATCCACGATCCGTCTTCGAGACGACGGGTCAATTCCGGAGGATAATCCCTTCGTGGAGGACGACGAGGCCCGACCAGAGATTTTCACCTATGGCCATCGTAACGCTCAGGGCATGGACATCCATCCCGGGACTGGAGCCATCTGGCAGCACGAGCATGGGCCGCGCGGCGGGGATGAGCTCAATGTCATTCGTTCTGGACAGAACTACGGGTGGCCGCGAGCGACGCACGGCACCGAATACCTGACGCGGCGAACAATCGGGGAGACGCCCGAAGAGCTGCCCGACATCCAATCGCCGGTAACGCACTGGTCGCCAACTTCCATTGCCCCGTCGGGCATGGCGTTCTATACTGGCGCCCGGTTGGAGGGATGGACGAATGATCTTTTCGTGGGAGCGCTAGCCGAAGAGCACCTGCGGCGTGTTGTGCTAGAGAATGAGAACGTCGTCCACGAGGAAAAACTGCTCGCCGACGCGCTTGGTGAGCGAGTTCGCGACGTGAAGACAGGTCCGGACGGATATCTCTACTTGCTTACCGACCACACCGATGGAGCGCTCTACCGGCTCGAGCCCGTAGAGGAGTGAGGAGAGGCGAGATGGAGAGGGCGAGTGGAGGCATTTCCAGCGCATAGGCGCTTGGCGGGGACAAGATTGACCCATGACGCAAAAAAGAAAGGGCGCGATCTCATCGCGAGACCGCGCCCTAGTAGCGTCAAATGTTGAAGATCACCTTACGCGGTGGCCGGAGCCTCACTGGGTGAAGTAGTGATCGACTCGGGCTCCTCCTTCACGTACAGCACGAGAATCATCGTGAAGATGTACTTCGCGAAGATGTCCAGAGCACTGTAGCCCCAGGACGTAACGCCAACGCCAAGCACTGCGAACCCTTCATTGCCGAGCGCCCAGACGATCGGGTAGCCCAGCCACATGACGAGCGTAAGCAGCCTCAGCGTGTTGAAAATGCCGGCCGTTCCCTGCGCTTCGGCCTCTTTAGGCCACTCGACGAGCAGATAGTAGAAAACGCCGAGCATGAACGCCGTGCTTACGGCGTACCAGAACCAGCGAAAGGCGAGGCTGCTGGTCGTAAGTGCCGCCGCCAGGCCGGTCAGGCACATGAAGACGTCAAGGACAATGGCCGAGAAAATCTTGTCGGCCGTGCTACCGGCGAGCATGCCGAGAGCCAGCAGAATGAAGGGCGTAGAGAAGGCCCATGTCAAATACCGGCCCCACAGCGCGATCGTCTCCTCACCGGCTAAGGCATGGCCTTCCGGCATTGTGATCTCCGAAATGGTAAGGCCCGAAGCCAGTCCCATGTAGCTAGAGATTGACACCACGGAGATCATCATCGTGGCGTAGGTGATCAGGCGGGCCCGCGAGCTTTGGATAGAGCGGGACCAGATCGCAATGATGAGAATGGTGAGACCTGCGAGTGCGATGTTAATGTATATGGACGAAGCCAGCGCCGCATTGTCAAGTACGGCTTGGTACATCTCCTCCATAGGTAAACCTCCTTAGGTTTATTCGAGATTGGGTGGATGAATTGATCGCATCAAGCACTTATAGGTTACAAATCACAGAGAAAGTCTTTTACCGAAATCATATATAGTTACGCGAAATTTACAAGTGTACAAGTAAATTCCATTTCGTTCACATTTAGGGGTGCTATCTCATCTATTGACCTGTAAAGTAGCACTGAGTGGAACCACTATCCGAAACCCCACGATTGGTGCATAGTTTCGAGAATGCGACCTTCTCGATTTCCCACCTATCGTTCCTCGCATCCACATGCGAACTGTACTCCTAGCACTCTTTTTCAGTGGCCTGCTCTTCATGCCGCATTCGCTGGTTCATGCGCAAGATGAGATGGAGGCGTCCGACGACGAAGCATGCATCGAGCAATTCGATGATCGTGAGCTCGGCCGGGCCGCCTGCCAGGGAGAGGTGCATGAAGGGATGACCCCGGAGATGGTACGCGAGGCCTGGGGCGACCCCCGGTCTGTGCGCTCTGACGTCGTCATGGGATACATACAGGCCGAAGAATGGGCGTATGGAAGCTTTATCGACAGAAAAATCGTCTACTTCGTGGAGCGTCGCGTTCACGACGTACTGGTGATGGAAGACTAACTAAGATCAACCTATGGAATCAAAACCGAATGACTACCGACGCGGATTCGGGGAGCTCCGGCGTGAGGCGCATGTGGAGCGATGCCCTGTTGAGGGCAGCATTCCAGAATGGCTGTCCGGCACGCTCCTTCGAAACGGCCCGGCGCAGTTCGAAGTGGAAGACCAGTCGTTCAATCACTGGTTCGATGGCCATGCGATGCTGCACGCCTTTCACGTCCAAGACGGCACTGTGGCCTACCGAAATCGCTTCCTGGAAAGCCAAAGCCGAACTGAAGCGCTGGAGCAGGGAAAGATTACCCACTCGGAATTTGCAACCGACCCGTGCCGGTCTATTTTCGGGCGTGTCATGTCCATCTTCAATCCGGCATTGACGGACAATGCTACCATCAACGTCGACCGGCTGGCCGGACAAGCGGTAGCCCTCACGGAGACGCCTCTACCCGTTGCGTTTGATCCGGAGACGCTGGAAACGGCCGGCGTGGTGGGATACACCGACGAGTTGGAAGCGCCCATGACAACTGCCCATCCGCACACGGAGGTAGGGACCGGCCGGACGATTACCTATCTAACCGAGTTGGACTGGCAGTCGAGGTACTACGTGTGCGGCATTGAGCCGGGCACGCGCCACCGGACCGTTCTAGGAGAGCTGGAGGTCGACGAACCTAGATACATGCATAGCTTCGGCATGACGGAGCATTATGCCATACTGAGCGAGTGGCCGCTCATCGTTCGCCCGCTCGACCTTCTCCTCTCCGGCGAGCCGTTCATTGAAAACTTCCGCTGGCAACCCGACCGTGGCGTTCGATTTCGCATTATCCGCCTGAGCGACGGGCGAGAGGTGGCCACCTGCCACGCCGAAGCGGCGTTTGCGTTCCACCACGTGAACGCATACGAAACCAACGGGCATATCGTATGCGACGTGTGTGCCTACCCGGATGATCAGATTATCGACGACCTGTATCTTGACCGGTTGCACGCCTCGGATCAGCATCCAACAAGCGCCCGCCTCCGCCGCTATCGCCTGCCGCTGTCTGGCGGTACGGCAGACAGTGAGACGCCGGCGCCCGAGACTGCTATCGAGCTCCCTCGCATCCATGACGGACATGAGGGGCTTCCCTACACCACAACTTACGGCGTAAGTACGCGCCGCCCTGACAGCTTCTCCGACCAGCTCGTGAAGATGAACGTCGATACAGGAGAGGTGCAGACGTGGAAGTCGGATGGCAGCTATCCAAGCGAGCCTGTTTTCGTGCCTCGCCCGGATGCAACCAGTGAGGAGGATGGCGTGATATTATCTGTCGTGCTGGACACCAATGAGGAGACCAGTTTTCTGCTGGTTTTGGACGCCGAGACGTTTGACGAAATCGGCCGGGCCCGCGCGCCTCACGCAATCCCCTTTACTTTCCACGGACAGTTTTTTGAAGACTGAACGCGTGCTGGTGAAACGCAGGAGTTAGAAGGAGTAGCCCAGGTTGACCTCGAGTAAAGCGGTACTCAAGTCGTGAGGCGCCATCACCGACACGCCAACTGGGCCAATGCGGGTGGCTCGTCCTGCTGAGAGGCGCCATCCACTGGCGAACTCGCGTGCATCGGGGACCCATTCCCAGGTGTCGTCTAGACGTGCCGTTTCCCAAGAGAGCGTCGTGAAAATATCAGGGTACGGCTCGACCTGCAGGCCAACGGCGGCCAGTTGGAGCGTGCGTCCGCGAAACGTGAAGGGGTCGTGCCCGGCTAAAGGGTGCAACTGCGTGTCTGCCGGAGGCCGAAGCGGCGAACCCCCTGCGTAGAAGCGGTACTGCAAGGGCGCGTGCGAGGTAGCATACCCGGCGCCCACGCGAAGTTGTAGCGTGACTCGGTCGTGAACGGGAGCGAAGCCTTCCCAGTGCAGCGCGTAATGCCCAAACCGGTGACTGCTACCGAGCATGGGGGCTGTCCAGCGTCCCGATATCCGCAGATGCTGGCCACGGGTGGGAAACCCCTGCCGGTCGAGGGTTTCCAGCCACAGCGGCCAGTAGAGCATAGCGAGCGCATCCTGGTCGGCCACATGGTCCGGCGTTTGCAGCTCTGAACCGGACTGGTAGACTTCGCCCACGATGCCGGGACCGGTCAGCGCTGCGTCGCCGATCTGGCGAGTGAAAAGGGCGCTCAGCGAGGCCGTCCGGATCGGCGATCGTTGCGAGGGGGAAGACCCAACGCCGGGCAGCGAGATCTCCTCCAGTCGAGCCCCGACCCCGACGTGAAGCGGCCGGAAGAATCGAATGGGCAGTCCGTACAGGGCGTCAACAATCACATTATCGCCGAGCCGGCCGGTGACGCGGAATGTGTCTCCGGCACGCAGCTGCTGGCGCGTCCCGAATTCCAACAGCACGCCTGCGCCGAACTCGCTATCGAATCGTAACCCAAATCCGACATCGCTTCCCTCACTCTCGGTGACCTCCACTACGACGTCTACGAGGGGAGCCTCGGCGGCAGCAGCCGGTGGGCTGCCCGCAAAGTCGTTGGCCGGGCGCAGGCGGTACTCCACATTTTCGAAAAAGCCGGTTCCATAAACGCGACTAACGGCCTGACGGAGATCCTCAGCATCGATGCGAGGTGTCTCTTCGCCCGCAGGCAGTTGCATCCGCTCCCGAATGAGTGGTTCAAGCGCGGCATCCGCCCCCTTGATCTCGAGACTTCGCATCGCAAACTCCCGCTCAGGATCGGGTTGGGCCGGTACAGGAGATCGCGGTGCGGCGAGCTGCTCAACGATTGCCGTTAGCTCCTTCTGCGCCTCTCGAGCTGCCGCCTCGCCGCGCTCAATAAATTCATCGTGGCGGTCAAAGTCCGTCATGCTGAGATCGAAGACACGAGGCCGCACGTTTACATCGGCCATCTGCTCCTGGCCTCGCATCGGAGGGCCGACGTACAGGAGCATCGTCTGCTCAAGCATATCAAACAACGTGGCCAATTGCTCGCGCGTCTTCAGATCGGCCGCCAGGTTCACGCTGATCACAATGTCAGCGCCCATATCGAACGCATCCTCGACGGGGAGATTGCGGGCAATACCGCCGTCCACGAGCAGCTGCCCGTCGATCTCAACCGGCGTGAAGACGGAGGGGATGCCGACACTGGCGCGAAGCGCACGGGGTAGACTGCCTCGATCGAGGCGCACAGCATCTCCCGTTTCGATATCTGCCCCGAGGGCCGCGAAGGAGATGGGCAACTCGCGGAAGTCGTCGATCGGCTGCACGCCCCAGGTAAGCCGGGCGAGTTCGGCAGAGATGCGCTGTCCTCGGATGAGACCAGTGGGTAGGCGCGGGCGGTCTTCCTGCAGCGATAAGGTGAGCATGCGCGGATGGGCGGTGAGGCGCTGCTGCAGCGTTTGGTCCTGGTGCTCAGCCAGGTCGCTAAACATGGTCTCCCAGTCCGTCTCACCGGCAATACGCTCCAGGTCATCTGCGTCGTAGCCGGCTGCATAGAGGCCACCAATCACAGCGCCCATACTCGTGCCTGTAACGATGTCGGGAACGAGCCCGACCTCCTCCAAGACCTGCAACACGCCAATGTGGGCAAACCCCTTAGCGCCTCCGCCGCTCAGGGCCAGGCCAATCGTCGGTTCGTCGTCTGACCACTGCGAGCCCACATCGAGCTCGGACCCGCTGGAGGGTAAGGCGTGGCCTCCCCAGAGACCCAGGCACAGAACAACAGCAGCGAAAGCCCAGATGTGGCGCATACGCGATCAGTCTGCAAATCTACTCATGAATCCAGGAAGATACGATCAGCGCACGACAAAGACCGGCGTATTGGTTTCATACATGAACTGTTCGACATCTCGCGCATCGTGGGGAAGCGTGGTGTCTGGCATGACCAGTAATCCGCCCCCTTCCCGGCAGATCGTAGGGGCGAGTCGACTGACCTCGAGAGGCGCCAGGGAGCGAATGCGTAGAACCGGGACATACACCTCGTAGGTCGCCTGGATACGCTCGCGATGGTCAGATTCGGCGTTTTCGGGAAGCAAGACAGTTAACGAGCTCTGATGCCGTCGGGCCAGCTGCGCGGCCATTCGCAGAGCACGATCGGCGCTTTCTGACCCGTCGTAGTAGGTGATGACGCCGCGGCCGGTGGGCGGCTCGTCACGGAGGACGAGCACGGACGCCGCAGCTTCCGTGAACACGCGGCGCGCCGTGCTGCCAAGCTTCTGCCGGCTGCTGTGCCGACTGGTTTTGCCTAGCACCACGAGATCGGTATCCTCGGACGCTTCTAGAATCGTCTTTGTAATGCGGCCCTCGACCGACTCGAAGCCGTGACTGACGCCCGCCTCACGAGCGAGCTGCTGGAGCCTGCGCCGCGCATGTTCAGACTGCTGCCGGAGCTGTTGACGCATCGACTCCATCTGAGCCGGGCGTGATGCGACGGTGGAGGTCTGCACCTCGCGAGCGACGGAAAGCGACGTGGCCCGTAGCAGCGCTTGATCCTCCACGAAAAGGCCTTTCACTTCGGCTCCGAATCGGGAGGCGAAGTCGATAGCCACACGTAACGCAGCCAGACTGTGCGGCGATGCGTCCACGCCAACGAGAATGCGCCGGATGGGAGAAGGATCAGTCGGGAGGTCACTCATGAGATGGCTGGTCAGCTTGTCCGTCCGTCATTGCAAACTGTTGACGCTGATCGGCCAGTCGACGCAGACGCTGCTCCACACGAGCGTTGAAAGTACCCTCCGGATACTGGCCCTTCTCGTCGGGCACTCCTGCTGAAAGATCAGTCAAAAGCTCGAGGCCCTGATCGATAGTTTCCACTGGATAAACGTGGAACTGGTCGTTTGCAATCGCATCGACCACGTCGCGTCGGAGCATCAGGTTCTTGACATTGCTCTGCGGGATGACCACCCCTTGACGGCCCGTGAGCCCGCGCATCTTACATACGTCGAAGAAGCCTTCAATCTTCTCGTTGACGCCGCCGATAGGCTGCACCTGACCGTGCTGGTTGACCGAGCCCGTAACAGCCAGCGACTGCTTGAGCGGCACCTCGGCGATCGCTGAGAGCAGCGCATAGAGCTCTGCCGAAGAGGCGCTGTCGCCGTCGATGCCGCCGTACGACTGTTCAAATACCAGGCTCGCCGAGAGCGATAGGGGCTTATCATCGGCGTAGCGTCCGCTCAAGAAGCCGGAGAGAATCAGCACGCCTTTCGCATGGATGGGGCCGCCCAGCGCCGTCTCGCGTTCAATGTCAATGATTTCGCCCGTTCCGAGCCGCACGCGGGCCGTGATGCGGTTGGGCCGGCCAAACGAGAAGTTGTTCTGCTGGATGACCGAGAGCCCATTAATTTGCCCGACCTGCTCGCCCTCGGTGCTGATGTAAAGCGTCTCACGGTCGATCGACTCCTGGATCTGTTCGCGGAGACGGTCGGCCCGACGAGTCTTAGCGTCGATGGCCTGCTGAACGTGTTCGCTCGAGATGACGTCTGCGTCTTCCTGATCGGCCCAGTAGTGCGATTCGCGCAGAAGATCGGTGATGTCGCGGGTGTGCGTGGTGAGCTTTTCGGCGTCGCTTACAAGGCGGGCACTTCGGTCGATGACGCGGGCCACGGCTGAGCGGTCGAGCGGATACAGCTCCTCCCGGTCGGCGATCGAGGCCAGCATAGTCGCGTAGCGTGACTGACCCTCCGCCGTGCGGTCGAACTCGTCGTCGAAATCTGCCATTACCTTGAACAGCTCCTCCATGTCGGGGTCGAGCGCGCAGAGTAGGTAGTACAGCACGCGCTCCCCCAGGAGAACGACCTTTACATCGAGGGGAATCGGCTCCGGGTCGAGCGTCACGGTGTTCATCAGCCCGAGCGCCTGGCCGGGGGATTCGATATTGATCGCCTCGTTTCGGAGGGCGCGCTTCAGTCCTTCCCACGCGTAGGGCTGGGTCAGCAGTTTGCGCGCCTCGATGACGAGATACCCGCCGTTGGCTCGATGAAGCGCCCCCGGCTTGATCAGATTAAAGTCGGTCACCAGCGCTCCCATCTGCGCGATCTGCTCGACCGCTCCGACAAGGTTTTGGTAGTTGGGATTATCTTCGGTGATCACCGGCGCGCGATCGTCCTCGCCGTGGTCAACCACCAAATTGACTCGATAGCGACGCCACGGACCGCTCCCTCCAACGGATGCACCGGGACCAAATCCATCATTCTCGTCAGACATGTTAAGGATCGCCTCAACGTTCTCGACGATATTGGCGCGCACGTCGTCGAGGAACTCCTGCACCTCGGGTAGGTCCGTATAGGACTCGCGGAGGCGGTCGATGAGGTCGTCAACGGCATAGCCAGCCATTTCACGGTTAAGCTCGCGGATGCGCTCCTGAATGGTGCGCTGCCGTTCAGGGACCTTGCGCAGGATTTCTTGAAGCTCATCCTGAAATTCTTCGATCAGCGCCTGGATGCGTGTGCGCTCCTCTTCGGGCAGGCTCTGAAACTCTTCCGGCGGAACAACCTCGCCGTCTCGGATCGGGGCAAAGACGAATCCGTGAGGGGCCTGCAGGACAGCGATGTTTTCCTCGCGTGCTCGCTCGCGGAGGTCTTCGAGCGCTTCCTCATGCTCCTGGCGCGTTTCATCCTCGATGACCTGACGGCGCGTCTGGTACTCTTCGCTCTCAAAAGTGGCCGGGAGGGCCGTCTTGAGCTCATTGATAAAGTCGTTCATGTCGTCCCGCAGGTCGGTGCCGCGGCCAGAAGGGAGCTCCAGGGCTTGCGGGCGACGCGGGTCGTCAAAATTGTTAACATAGCACCAGTCCGACGGCGCGGGAGCGTCGCTAGCGGCCTCGTCGAGGAGGCGATCAACCAGAGCGCGCCGGCCGGTACCCGGTGCGCCGAGTGCGAAGATATTGTACCCGCGACCCTCAATCCCTACCCCAAACTCAATCGCTTCAATGGCGCGTTCTTGGCCAACGACGTAAGCCCCTGCGTCCAACTCGTCTGTCGTCTCAAAGTCGAACTGTGAGGGGGCGCAAGTCTGTCGCAGCGCATCCGCAGAGAGGGAATCAGTCATCCGCATACAGTGCTTCTGGTGGACGTTAACGTGTCCAACAAAGAACGAATCGGGACCGGTGGATCGCAAGTTCTGTATGGCTTCCTTTCAGGAGGCACGACGGAGCGTTTAAGAGGTGTGATAAACCGGGAGGGAATTTGGATCAGCCCTGTGTGCGGTTGCATGCCGCGCATGAGCAACGACCTGTGCGCGGCCGGCTTTTCAGGAAACCGATCGTTTTAAACCATTTTTTATTCAGGAGGGTGAACAAGACGCATCATCCGAGTACCTTTGATTACGCTTCGAGAAGCATGCATCTCTCAGGTTTATATGCGTCTGCAGAATTTTCTGCAGCCCTCTTTCACAACAAAAGCACCGACCATGCCGCACGCAGCCAACGGAACCGCAACGCCTCAGAACGTTCTAGGAAGTGATCTCAAGACGTGCTGTGAGGATCCAGTCACCGGCTTTTACCGCACGGGCAAGTGCGAAACCGGACCCAGAGACGTCGGCGTGCACGTCGTCTGTGCGGAGATGACGGCCGATTTTCTTGAGTTCACTAAGTCGCGTGGCAACGATCTCACGACTCCCATGCCGGAGCACCGGTTTCCAGGCCTGGAACCGGGCGATCGCTGGTGCCTCTGCGCGGCGCGCTGGAAAGAAGCATACGAAGCCGGCATGGCTCCACCTGTGCTGCTAGAGGCTACACACGAGGCGGCGCTCGACGTGGTGTCGCTCGATGTGCTTGAGGAGTACGCCCTTGAGCAAGAATAAGCTCCTGCTTGCCGATGGGGGCACCGGTAGTTCTAATGAAAATCGCCGCGCGCATCCACTTCATCCAACGAACCCACTATGGCTGACACCAACGCTCCCCGCTACTGGACGCCGGAGTTTGTAGAAGAATTTGTAGAGGCGCTCAACACTGACGAGACCTTTCAGCAAACGGCTGGCTCGTTTTCGAACACCATCGTCCTGCGATGCCTGGATACGCCCGATGGCGAGGATGTATCTGCCGCCTACACCTTTCAGGAGGGGAAGGTGACCGATGTCGATCTCTGGATCGACGAGGCGCCCTCTGAGGCGATGCGCAGCGATGAGTTCGACAGCAGCGAGGCGCTCGCTCGCGCCACGGCCCCCTACGAGCTATGGACCAAACTCGACCGCGGTGAGATCGGCGTGATGAAGGCGCTTTCATCTTCGGACTATGACATCGAGGGGTCGATGATTCGCATCATGTCGAACATTAGCGTCTTCCGAGGTATGAACGAGGTCGCGTCGAAAGTGGAGAAAACGTACTGACGGACGCCCGTACAAGTAGCACCGAAGGAGCCGTACCAGTCCTTATCCATTGCCACCATCTGAACTCCAATGGCCGACAAGCCGACGATCAACATTACTCGCGGACGCAAAAAGAAGCCCTCGGGCAACTCGCAGGAGACGTCTGCTTCGAACAATGACAGCTCCCAGGAGAGAGCGGCCCGGAGCAGCTCGTCAGAAGGAAAGAGCAGGGGAATAGTTGGCAGCGTCGCCGGCGGCGTGCGGAGCGTCTGGTGGATGGGGCTGGGCATGATGGGCGCTGCTCGCGATGAAGGAGAGCGACTTTTTCAGGCGCTCGTTGAGGAGGGCAGAGCGTGGGAGCAGGAGCGCCGCGATCAGGCATCGCAGCGCGACGTCAAAGAAGCCGGTAGTGAGCCGGCCGGTGCCGTGTCTGATCAGCCATCGGTTGACGAGCGCCTCGCTCGCCGGCTGCGAGACGGCATCGATTCAACTCTCGACCGGGTTGGGATTCCAACATCCGGCGAAATTCGGTCGCTCAAAGAGCAGATCGACGAGATCACGCTGCAGGTGGATCGCATCGCGCAGGAAATGAAAAAGCGCCAACGGCCCACTGAACGCGAAGAGTAAGTGCAATCCGGTAGCAGCAATGCATAAGAAAGTTGCTCGGCGGCGGCTGCTAGTCTGATGGGGCGTACGCGGCCTCGAGCGCTTCAAACTCCCGCAGGAAGCCGTCGATCATGATCTCGGGATCGGGGATAAGGTTGGCGTCACAGGCGATTCCAAGTCGGACTTCCCCGTCGTAGCTGAACACGCTCACGCCCAGCCCGATTTTTCCGGCGCGGGGCACCCATGGCATGATGTGCTGCAGCGTGCGGCCGCGCAGATGGAGCGTCTCCTGCGGACCGGGCACGTTCGTCATAACTAGGCTCGCCTTGCTGCTAAAGAGCTGTACGAACTGGTCCTCCACAGCCCCCGGCGCATTCCCGATGAGCTCCAGAAGGCCGAGCGCGGCGACGGCCTCGGACGAGCCTTTGATGTCGTCCATCTGCCGCTTCACGGAGATCACGCGTTCGGGACGGCGGTCGATGTCAACCGGGAGAAGCAGAAAGACGAGTCCAAACCGGTTACCAAGCTCGAACGCACTTTCGAGCGGCCGGAGATTAACGGGGATGACGGCGCGCACCTTTGCCCCGTCGGGCGAGTGATCTCGGTGCAGGAAATACTGACGCACGGCTCCGGCTACGGCTCCCAGCAGCACGTCGTTGACCTTGGCGCCGAGCGTTTTACCAATTGCCTTCACCGTTGTGAGATCGATGGCAGGAGACCAGACGGCCCGCTGCGCCACGCTGAGATCGCCTTTCAACAGCGGATTGGTGTCCTCCTCCAGCAGGGCCAACTTGGTGAGCGCCGCGCCCAGACTCATGCCTTGTTTTACGCGCTTGAAAAGGTGCTTCGGACGAAGGGCCATGGTCAATCCCTCACGTAGCGCTGCGCTGCTCGCTGAGGTCACAGTGTCGATTGCGGAGGTGGCCGCATCGATGGGAGGGCGCAGCAGGCTGGGAACCAGGCTCCCGCTGGACGTGGAAGGGGAGGGGGCAGGGAGGCGATTGGGATCGAAGAACTCGTCGGTCAACGAAAGGAGCACCTGAACGAGCGCGATTCCGTCTGCGATGCAGTGGTGGAGACGGACGATGAGGGCGCTGCCGCCCCGATAGTCCTCGATAAACTCCATGTGCCAGAGCGGTTTCGAGAAGTCGAACGGTACGCTCATCAGGTCGCTCACTCGCTCCTGGAGTTCCTCCTGGCCGGCCGGGGGAGGGAGCGCGGATCGGCGCACGTGCTGGTCGATATCAAAGTGCGGATCGAGCTCCCAGTGCGGATTGCCGTCGATGTCGGACACTCGCTGGCGAAATCGGGGGAATCCAAGCATCCGCTCCTCGACCACTTCTTTCAGCGTGTCGATATCCATGGGGTCGTCGAGGACGAGGACCGACGTGATAGTCATCAGATTGGTCGGATCGTCCATCCGCAGCCAGGCCGTATCGACGCCGGAGAGAGGCTTTTGAGAGCGCATGAGCGGAAAGAGTGATCAACAGGAGTGCGCTGCGTGGGAACAAAAAGAGTACGATACGGCCGCCACAATTGAAACTGCCCCGTCCATGCCGGGCAAAACATGAAGCCTCGGAACGCCGAAGTCAGGACGCTCCGGCTGAAGCTGGAGTGCGCGCTCGGTACAGGATCTCGTCGAGCAGCCAGATAGCTCCGCCCAATAGAGCGAATCCTCCAATTGCCACGAACGGCTCCCAGATGATAAGCCCGCCCAAGAGCCCCAGTATACCTCCCAGGTATTTGATGTAATTGAGCTGCTCGTTCGTCGTGCGTTTCAGAAGCACTTCGAGTTGCCGCTCGTCGTACGAACGAACGTTTTCAACAACGATCCGCTCTACGTTGATATTTTCGACGAACGTACGCACGACCTGTGCGAGCAGATCTTCGATCTCGTCCGATTGCTCCTCCATCTTTTCGGGAAGAACGTCGAGCAATTCATCCATTTCGTCCAACGCTGGGTCGAGCGATTGTGGCAGTTGGCGTACCGCGCGGTGCAGGCGTTCCTGAAAGTCGTCCTCGTAAAGCATCCGGTAGGTTCGCAGCGCCAGGCCCGGCAGTCCGCCCTGTGCGTGGGACTCGATCTGCTCCTCGGCAATTTTTACGATGCGCTGACGCACGGACGGCGACGAGAGGGCCCGATCTACGTAGTTGGCGGCAACGCTCTTCAGATCATCCCGGAAGTTAGGGTCCCGAAGCACGTCCCGCGTCACGGAGACGGCCAGGTCGCGATATTCCTCAATGAGCCCGCTCTCCCGAATTTTTTGTTTGATCATCGACTCACTGATCAACTCGTCAGATACCGCTTCCGCCAGCCGGTAGGCAATCCGCTCCCGCTGCGCGGGGATCACCCCCTGGCCAACAATGGGGCGAGGAGTGCGGGGCTGGAAGAGCATCGTGATGGCGAGCCAGTTCGTAAAAAAGCCGATCAGTCCACTGACGGCCAGGATGCGAAGCAGGCCGTCAAAGGCCAGCGTTTGGTCCCAGATGGTGACAGTAACGCCCGGGAAGTCCCAAACGAACGAGACCAAGAAAGCACCCACCAGCATAATGGGGACGGCCCGAAGAAAAGGAAGGAGAGCGGCGTGTGTGCTCACCGGTCTAGGTGGCTCCGGCATAGGGACCGGCTCGCGCTGAAAAAGGCCGTCGGGCAGGTGTTTCTTGAGATGACGAGTTAGGAGCGAGCGAATCGTGTGTAGATCATCCGTAGAGGCGTCACTTGCACGCTCGCCGTCTGGCGGCCTTCCGGTTTCTAGAGAGGACCGATGGGAGGTTCCGTCTCCATGCGGCGCCTCACCGAATGAGGAGTTAGTGTCGGATCTCCCAGGGGAAGACGAAGAGGCGTGGGATTCGGAAGAGGGCTCCGAAGCAGATGGATCAGTGGAGGAGGGCACGGCAACAGAGGACAGTTGTGCGCGACGTTGGGACTTAGAAGAGTCTGACAAGATTCATATCGCGCAGGTATCGGCCGGGATTCTCTTCAAAGTCATCGAGAATTGAGTTCATTCGGGTTGCGGCCGAGTCGAGCTGTATGTACAGGCTCGGGTCGTTCATCATGCGGCCTGCGGTGCCATCGCCTTGCTCCAGTTTCATGATTAGGCGGTCGAGATTTTCGGTTGCTTCTTCGATGGCTTCGAGGTTGCGATTGGTTTGCGTGAGGACCCGGTTGAGGTGGCCGCTGGCAACGCGGAGTGAGTCGCCGCCTTCCTCACTAATGGCGCTCAACTCTTCGGTCAGGTCGGCGGTGCTCTCGAGCGCGCGTCCAAGACGGCCGCGTTCCGACTGAATGGTTTCGTCGAGCGACTCCGCCGTGCCGCGAATGGCACGCAATGTGGTGCGCAGGTCGCTGTCGGGTGACTCAACCATGGCGCCCGTTTCCCGCATCGTGCGGTTAGTCGTCTTCAGGAGGCTGTCGAGCTCGGCCGCCAGTCCAGGAACCTGATCGGACAGCTGGTCCAGGATATCGGCGTCGGGATCGCTGGGCACGAAGCCGCCCGGTTCGATGCGTGGGTTATCTTCCGGGCCCATCTTCACGTTCAGGCGAACGCCCCCCAGTGCGCTCATGCCCTGGACGGCGACGGTCGAGCCTTCGGGGATCTCCACGTCACGGTCTACTCGAAAGCGAACCCGTGCCATGCGGGCTCCGGGATCGAGCCGGACTGACTCAACGCTTCCGACATTCACGCCGTTGATTTCAACGCGGTTACCGGACGTTAGTCCAGAGGCGTTTTCCAGCTCGGTTTCGAGCGTATAGCTGCCGCGGAAGAGCGGCATATCTTGCATGTAACGAACGCCAAAAAAGAAGATCAGACCGGCAAGGACGATCGCGAAACCTACTTTAATCTCGCTGCTGTATTTCACGAAGTTAAGCTGTTGGTGCTACAAAATTACGAAGAGGCTTCGGTCACGGCGCTCTCTGACGTTTGCGACGGCGGAGGCCCAATGTGATACTCGCTGGCTTTCACGAAATTGTTGAGCACGGGGTCTTCCCCTTTGTGGATATCCTCGACCGGGCCAAACCAGCGAAGTCCCGAGTCGTACAGAAAGGCGACGCGATCTGCAATGGTGAGGACCGAGTGCATATCGTGAGTCACGACAACACTCGTCATGTTCATCGCGTCGGCGAAGTCGCAGATGAGCTCGTTGATCGTGTCTGACGTTTCCGGATCGAGCCCGCTCGTGGGTTCGTCGTAGAGGACGTAACGGGGCTCGAGCGCGATCGCGCGCGCTAGGGCCACGCGCTTGCGCATGCCCCCGGAGAGCTCAGAGGGGCGCTTGTCGCCGATGTTGTCGAGGTTAACGCTGCTGAGGCACCGCTCAACTTCAGCGTCGACTTGTTCCGCGCTTTTGTCGGTGAAGTTGCGGATGGGAAATGCTACGTTTTCAAACGAGGACATAGAGTCAAAGAGAGCTCCGCCCTGGAAGAGAACCCCAAACTTGCGTCGAATCTTGCGCAGTTCGTCGTACGAAATTGCGTTGATGTCAACACCGTCAACAAGAATCTGGCCACGGTCTGGCTTCAAAAGTCCCACGAGGTGCTTCATGAGCACGCTCTTTCCGGAGCCCGAGTGGCCAATGATCGCGAGCGTCTCCCCGTCCTCGACGGTCAGAGAAACATCTTCCAGGACCGTCAGGTCACCAAAGCTCTTATGCAAGTTGCGAACTTCAATCATAGGTGGAAGAAGACGGGCCAGACAGAAAGCGTCAGTACGGGATTATCTCATCAACTCGTACACGTCCTGGCGAGATGCGTTCGGCTGGGGGGATATCAGAGGAGTACAATGGCCAGGAGCAGGTCGGCGAGCAGGATATAGACGCAGCTCATGACAGCGGCCTGTGTCGTGCTTTTGCCGACTCCTTCGGCCCCGCCTGTCGTGTAATATCCCTTGTAGCATGCGATGGAGGTGATGATGAATCCGAAGGTGACCGCTTTGATGAGGCCGAAGTAAGGATCAAAGGGCTGAAAGAATTGGCGCGCTCCATCCATAAACTCTTGAGCCGTGATGAGTCCGCCAATCTCTCCGATCAGCACGCCCCCGCTAATCCCGATGAAACTCGCGACGATGTAGAGAACGGGAAACATGATGACGCCGGCCAGCACGCGAGGGACTACGAGATAGCTGATCGAGTTGATGCCCATGGCCTCCAGCGCGTCGATCTGCTCGGATACGCGCATCGTGCCCAGCTCGGCCGCGATTCGCGCGCCCACCCGACCGGCTAGAACGAATCCGGTGACAACGGCGGCAAGCTCCAGCAGCATCGAAGGAGCCACGATAGACCCAATGATGGTCTGAGGAATAAAGGGAGATTCCAGCTGGTAGGCCGTCTGCCAGGTCAGCACGGCGCCGGAGAAAGCAGCGGCCAGAGCAACGATTGGGATCGACTCGACGCCGATCCGATACATCTGATCCAGCAAGTTTTTCCCGTACGATCGAAACTCATCGAGCGACGAAAAGGCCTTGCCAATCAACATGGCGTATTGGCCCAGCGCGTAGAAGGGGGAGAGCAGGCGATCTTGCAAGGTAATTGGGGAGGCTATGCCACGAACTAGCGCACGTCGGAGCGCGAGGAGGTGCCAGTGGTGCCAGCATTAAAACGCGCTCTTGAACTATATATGCATGCTCCCCTATCCCGCTTAGTTCCGTCAGTGAGCGAGTGATGACGGGCCGGCTATAGGCGGTAATGGATACAACCGCCGCGCCCTGCGTATGCACACCCAGCCATTTACATCTCTTCGTTGAGATGAAAAAACACACTGCAACTCTCGCACCATCTAAAGCCCCCGACTGGTATGGCAGCCCCTAAAACGCGTTACGTTTGCCAGGAATGCGGACACGAGGCGCACAAGTGGATGGGCAAGTGCTCAGGCTGCGGCTCGTGGAATACGCTCGTTGAAGAAACGGAGTCGTCGAAAGTCGAGGCGCGCGTCCCGAAGACGCCCAGCGCAGAATCGAATGGCCAGACCGGCGCTCAGCCGACTCGCCTCGACGAGGTCGACCTGGGGGAAGAAGCGCGGCTGAAGACGGGCGTTGACGAGCTCGATCGCGTGATGGGAGGGGGCATCATGCAGAGTTCATTCAGCCTTATCGCTGGGGATCCGGGGATCGGGAAGAGCACGCTCATGACGGAGCTCGGAAAGTACCTGTCCGACCGGCGCGTGCTCTACGTCACGGGCGAGGAGTCGAAGCGGCAGGTGAAGATACGAGCGCAGCGTTTAGGCGTAAGTTCCGACAATTTGCTCCTGCTGGCTGAAACGAATGTAGAAGAGATCGGGCGGGTCGTACAGAATACCGATCCGGATCTGCTGGTTGTCGACTCGATCCAGACGATCTATCGACCGGATCTGAGTAGCGCCCCGGGATCGGTGAGCCAGGTGCGAGAGAGCACGGCGTCGCTGCTCAAGCTTACCAAGGAAAGCAAGTTTTCCAGCTTTCTGGTGGGCCACGTGACGAAGAAAGGAACGATCGCCGGCCCGCGCGTCCTGGAGCACATGGTCGACACCGTGCTCTACTTCGAGGGCGATCGCAATCACGCCTACCGCGTGCTGCGCAGCGTCAAGAACCGATTCGGGCCCGCCAACGAAATCGGCGTGTTTGAGATGACGGAGTCTGGGCTGCAGGAGGTGCCGAATCCGAGTGAGATCTTCCTTTCGGAGCGCGGCTACGGCGTGAGCGGGTCGTCCGTGGTGTGCTCCCTTGAGGGCACGCGGCCCGTCCTGGTGGAGATCCAGGCGCTTGTGGCGCCGAGCTCGTACGGCACGCCGCAGCGCACGGTAACGGGATTTGATAATCAGCGCCTCCAGATGATCCTGGCTGTTCTAGAAAAGCGCGTCGGCATGCGGTTTTCAAATCACGATGTCTTTGTAAACGTGGCGGGTGGCGTGCGGTTAGAAGAGCCCGCCGTCGACCTCGGGGTTGCCGTCGCGGCCGCGTCCTCGTTTCGCGACGTTCCGGCTGACACCGGAGCGGTCGTGATCGGAGAGGTTGGGCTCGGCGGAGAGATCCGAACCGTGAGCCAGCTCGACCTGCGCCTGCGCGAATCGGCAAAGCTCGGCTTTGACCGTGCCGTTGTACCCCAGAATAATATCGACGGCCTGAGCGGCGACCCCGATCTAGAAGTGAACGGGGCCAAGCGGCTTACGGATGTGCTCGACCTTGTGCTGTAGCGACCGAGAGCCCGTTTCCGCTGTGCAGTTTTCTGGAGGGCCGATTACTGAGCTGGACAGAAGCAGATCACCGAAATAAAAATCCAAAGGTCGTGCAGGAGTCCGGATCCGGTCTGAGGCGGGTTTCCGGTCGCCATTTCTGCATGGCGACTGTCACATTGGCATTTTTCGAAGCGTGGAACGCTATGTGCTAAAACAACGGACAGACGCTGGATCTTTTCTCCGTACTTTTTTCCGATTCCCTACCGATCTACCAACAGACCAATCACCCTGCTATGGACATCACCACCCTGGAAGACCTGCTCATTCACCAGCTGCGCGATCTCCACAGTGCAGAAACTCAGATTCAGCGAGCGCTGGATGAGTGGACGCAGCACGCCCAATCCGAGGCGCTGGAGGATGCGCTGGCGGATCGCCTGATGCGAGCCAATCGAAACATTACCCGGATTCAGCAGCTGGCCAACACGCTCGGAGCTGAGTCGTCGAAGGCCAGGTGCGCGGGGATGGAGGGCCTCATTACCGAAGGAAACGAAGTGCTTGATCAGGTCGATTCCGGTCCCGTTGGCGACGCTGCACTCATCGCAGCTGCGCGGCGCATCGAACAGTACAGTATCGCCGGATATGGAACCGCCCGCTTGTATGCGCAGCAGCTTGGTCGAGAGCAGGCGACCCAGATTCTGCAGCGCCGCATCGACGAGAGCAATCAGCTCGACGACCGTCTGGTTCAGCTGGCGGAAACGATCACTGAGCCAGACGCTAGTGCATCCGATGCCTCTTGACGGGCCTGAAAATGGATGATAAAGAGGTATAATAATAGTTCCACATAGTTCGTTACTTCGATGCATGTGAGCGGTGAGACACGCATCGCTGGCAGCATCACCACAATCTACCCTCATCGTTGGAGTTCGAAGCGGCCGTTGACACGTCCTCGTGTTGATGTCCCGTTTCCCTGAGGGAGCCGATTCCTAGCATGCAGCCATCTGACGAGGAACTTGTAAAGGCTTACTTGGAAGAGAACGACCAGCAGGCGTTTCGAACGCTGGTCGAGCGGCATCAAGAGAAGATTTTTGGCTACTTGATGGGCATGGTGAAAAACCGAGCCGTAGCCAACGATCTCTTCCAGGAGACGTTCTTGCGCGTCGTTTCGGCGATGCAAGAGCGACGGGGCTCCTACACCCATCAGGGGCAATGGCTTAGCTGGGTGATGCGGATCGCCCGCAATGCGGCCATCGATCACATGCGCAAGCAGAAGAAATGGGCCGACGTCTCAAACGAAGATGACGAAGAAGGTCGCGATTTCTGGGATACGGTGCCCGACTCCAGGCCGTTTGCAGATGAAGACCTGCACCATGAAGAGCAGAAAGAATGGCTGGAGGAGCACATCCAGGAGCTTCCACCCGAGCAACGTGAAGTGTTGCTGCTCCGCCAGGAAACCGACCTGACGTTCCGCGAGATTTCCGAGCTTACTGACGTTTCCATCAACACGGCTCTCGGGCGCATGCGATATGCACTCAAGAACCTGCGCAAAATGATGGAAGAGTCGGGCAAGACGTCTCTCGCGGAGAGCGCAGATTCGTGGCCGGAGAAAGGCCCATGAACGTAATGGAGGTAAATTAAAGGAGAAATGGTTCCATGGATAACGAACTACGCATTATCCAATACCTGTACGGAGAAGCAGACCAGCCGGAGAAGATAGAATCCGAGCTGGCCGACAATCCGAAGCTGCGGCGCGCATACGAAGAGATGCGCGAGGTAAAGCAGCATCTTGACGAGCGCTCGGCTGCGCGCCCTGATGCGGAAGTGATTGACCGCGTCATGGACGCGGCCGAGGCCCCGCGACAGCCTGCCTCTGCTGAACGCAGCGGCGATCGCGATCCGGCCGAGCCCCAGCGGTCACCGGCCGTGCGCCGCGGCGTAATCGGGGCCGTGCTGGTCGCCGTGCTCGCTGTTGGCATTGTCTTCGTGGGCGGCGAGTCTGTTGACTGGCCGCTTGGAGAGCCGTCTGAGCCAGCTACAGAGACGGTGGCTGCGGAAACAGCCGCTGAATCGGAAGACGGCGACCGTGCCCTACCCGCCTGGGATGAGGGCGATCGCATCATCCAGATGCAGGGGTATATCGAGACGCTCCAATCCCGAAGCAGTGCAAATAGCTGGGATGCGGCCGACAGCTATCAGATCCAGCCGACGGGGCAGACAACCAACGGGCGCTAGGGCTGCTCCAGGTGCTACGACCCACCACCACGCTGACTTTCGAATCATCAGTTACGCACTTACAACGCAACTATTGTTACCATGACAGGGAAGTATCCTGCACTTGTACTCGGTCTACTAGCGTTTCTCTTAGTCGCGTTGCCGCTGCAACAGGCAGAGGCGCAAGTAACGCGCACTCTCACCATACAAGATGGGGAGGTCTATATTGACGGGCAGGAGATTCCTGGCGACGAGCTGCCCCCGGAGTTGAATATCGAAGGGGTGGCCATGCAGCACAGTTTTGCCGGCGTGGAGCGGCCGGTCATCGAAATTGGTGGAGAGCTATACGCCCTGGAAGATCAGCTCGTGCCCGTCGACGAGCGTAGCGCGGATAGTGAAGGAATGACCATCTTCTTCGAGCATGACGCGCGGTCGCCCAACGGAGAGTCGATCGCAAACAACTTGCCGACCCAAATTCTGCAATCGCAGTATCTCGAGGAGATCCAGCGCCACAGCCAGCAGCTGTACGAGCAGCTGATGCGTGAGCAACACATGGAGGCTCAGACGCGAGATCTCGCTCAAAACATTCGATCGTTGGGAGAAGGGTCGGAGGAGCGGCAACAATACATCGATTCGCTCCGCTCCACGCTGAACGAGATTTTCGATCTCAAGCAGGAAAACCGGCAGCGCGAAATTGAGCAGCTCGAGGCGCAGCTCCAGGAGCTGCGGCAAAATCTGCAGGAGCGCGAACAGATGCGCGAGCAGATGATCGATCGGCGCATTCAGCAGCTGATTGGCGACGACGTCAATTAGGCTCACTTCTACTCCCACATGCACAGCGGGCACGCGGCTCCAGCAAAGCTACGCCCTGTCGCCTAGCCCCTCGCACGCAGTTGGCGAAGCGATCACCTGAACGGGAATCGGGGACCCGTCTCCGTTCTCGCGACTACACGCAGCGGTTCCGTAGAACTCTCCCAGCGAACGGAACGAAGTTTGATCGGTCGAACAAATCCGTAGCTGTAGCGTCATTTGTTGACTAGACGCGAAAGTGTTTCATCATGCATCGATTGCTCATGTCCCGCTTGGCGGTTGTCACTGTCCTCCTCCTCGCATTTCTCGGAGCTGCCTGCGAAGAAGGGGGCGAGCAGATTTCGGAATACGAACAGTCCGTTCTCGAGGATCGCTTAGAGAAAGATATGGAGATGCGGGATAGTGACGTGAGTCCTCTGAGCGCGACGACAAGGGAGCGCTTCAATGGGCTTCGCTACTTTCCCGTCGACGAGGACTATCGGTACACTGTAGAGTTCATCCCATCTCCCGAGCCGGAGAGCATGATGGTGGAGCAGCGCGTCGGGCAGCCTCGCGCCTACCAGATGGTTGGGCACGTCGAGGTGCCTTTCGAAGAGGAAACCGAGGAGCTCATGGTGTTTCAGAACCAGGATCAATCCGAGGACTACTGGTTGCCTTTCAGGGATGAAACAACAGGGGATGAAACTTACAGCGCTGGCCGCTACCTTGATATCAAAGCCGCCGGGTCCGACAGTTTGATTCTTGATTTCAATATGGCTTATAATCCCTACTGCGAGTACGAGCCCGAGCAGTACAACTGTGCGATTCCGCCGGCCGAAAATCGACTCTCGTTCGAAGTGCAGGCTGGGGAGAAGAAGTCCGGTCTGCGCGACGAGCTCTAATGGAAACACGTCTACCTATGGTGCGACGGTCTATCGCGATGCACATCTCCTACGGACTCGTCGTTGAGCGCACGAGCGCCAGGCTCCGCTGGATGGTCGCCTTCATCGTGTGCGCCGTTGCAATAGGAATGGGAGGAGCCTCTTTTCCGGCTGCTGCGCAGGATGTGGAGGGCCTGTCGCTTAATGAGCGAGGCGATGGGCAGGGCCATGTGCTTCGCGTGCAGGCGTCCGAGACGATTGCTGCCTACGCGATGCCTCAGATGGAAAGCAATCAGGTGGAGTGGACGCTCTACAATACGGAGCTGAGTTCCTCTTTCGAAGAGTTCGCCCCGCAGGGCCCGATTGAGAACTACACGAAAGTGCGACGGAACGGGCATCTGGTTCTCCGTTTCGACCTCGAAGAGGACGAGGATATACACGTGTCCGCGTATCGAGATGGAGCCTCGGAAGACCTTCTGCTGTCTTTTGCCAATGCTGGCGCTACCCATGGAGCATCTGAAGAAGAGGCTCGGCCGTCCAGAGGATTTGCATCGCGGCCGTCTGGTGGGGAAGAGGACCGGTCCGCAGCGCGGGATCGCTGGCGGCTTGACACCATTGTGATTGATCCGGGACACGGCGGCCGGGATCCCGGCGCTGTCGCCCACGGCCTGAAGGAGAAGAATGTTGTGCTGGACGTAGCGCTTCGGCTGGGCGACTATCTCGAAGAGAATCTCGATGTCGAGGTGGTCTACACGCGTGAAGACGATCGGTTTGTCGAATTGGAAGAGCGAGGTCGCATCGCGAACGAGGCGGGAGGCAAGCTATTCATCTCGCTGCACGCCAACGCATCGAGCGATCCAACGACCCGAGGCACCGAAACGTATTTCCTTGGGCCACATCGAACCGAGGAAGCGCGCCGCGTTATGGAGCGGGAGAATCGGGTGATTCGGTTCGAGAGTGACCCGGAGCAGTACGAATCGTTCGACGAAGACGCGCTTGCACGGCAGTCGCTTTTGCAGAGCGCAAACATGCAACATAGCCAGCATCTGGCCGGACTCGTTGAGGAGCAGTTCGAGGAGCGCGTGCAGCAGGATAGCCGTGGAGTGAAGCAGGCCGGATTTTACGTGCTATGGGGCGCCTCCATGCCGGCCATCCTTGTTGAACTGGGCTTCCTGACCAATCCGCGAGATGCCCGCCAATTCTTGGGAAGCGAGCAGGGCCGAGTCTATCTAGCCAGTGGTATTTTCCGGGCCGTGCGCGAGTATAAGGAGCAGTACGAGAAAGGCATAGACCTTGCCCAAACCGAGTAGTCCGTGTTGGGTAGGCAACAGACCGCTGAGCACCTCGCCCAGCGCCGAGTCAGCACGCCTTCGAAAGAATCTTTTGTCCAGGGACCTCTACACCCATGTATAGTATCACGCGCGGCGCCTCATATACATTTGTTATTGGATTGCTGGCTGTGGCCTTCCTCATGGCGGGGTGCGACTCGGCGATGGAGGACTCGATTACGCTTCAGCCTAAGACCATCACGTTCGAGTTCCCAAACTTTACGGACGAGGATGTTGAAGATGGGACGATTGAGTTGAGTGCAGAATCCCCCAAAGATTTGTCGGATCAGCTCCGCAATGACGGGTTTGAGCGAGGCGACGTGGTAGGAGCCACCATCAGTGAAACCGAATTAGTGCGCATCGGTCCGCTACAGCAGGCCAAGCTGTTACCTTTCTTGAACGAAGCGGAACTTCGTCTCAACGCGCCCGGTCAATCGTCTATCACAATTGGAACGCGAACGGGCTTCAATCCAGACGAGTCTACAACCTCGCTCAATACAACCGATCAGGACGTAGCTGACTTCGTCCGCGCCGAGTCCATGGATGCGGACCTGACTCTCCGCGTGGAGGACATAGATGACGCACCGCCCCGTGTGAATGCTCGAGTGACGTTCGTCGTCGAGGTGGAAGGGGTCTAACTATAGGTCGATCGAGCTAGATATTGCTCAAGCTAGATAAAAGCCGCCTAGGATACGGGGACGGCTTTGGTCGTCTTGACTTTCTTCAATAGAGAGGTCCCTGAACCTACTCCACGGCTACGCAGGAGATCTCGACCCGCGCGTTGCGGGGAAGAGCAGACACTTCCATCGCATTGCGAGCAGGAGGCGTCTCGTCGAAGTAGCGCGCGTAGACTTCATTGACCTGACCGTAATCGTTGATGTCGGTCATGTAGACCGTGCATTGCACGACGTTGTCGAAGTCCATGCTCGCGGCTCGGAGCACGCCTCTGAGGTTCTCCATGACCTGCTCCGTTTCTTCCTCAATGGTACCCGATATCA